>Ga0326511_10000323_pt1 | contig 41019 bp, 36 predicted proteins | sample 0_2496_0518_D_FD_203701 | JGI IMG/M metagenome (GOLD analysis project Ga0326511, IMG submission 203701) | Bovine rumen microbial communities from UC Davis, California, United States - 0_2496_0518 | ecosystem: Host-associated > Mammals > Digestive system > Stomach > Rumen | place: USA... | reverse complement strand
CTTATCCAGTAGTGGCGGATGTGTTCCCGCCTGTAAGAATAAGGGCTTATGTCAAACTTCTTACGAAGCCCCCGCCTCTTTAGGCGGGGGAGAGTTCACACACAAAATCGTTGTGGGTTGACATTTCAGTTGTATGAACAATTGATTGCTTGTCAAGCAGAAGTGAAATTGAATGAAGTTTCTGCAAGCTTGAAAAATAGCGAACCTGTGAAAAATGCGCTTGATATTCAATTGATGATGTATGTGGGGTATTTGATTGGTTCAGGGAAAACAGGTACAATTTATATTGTCAGTAAAGATAAAGATTTTCAGCTTGGAACGGCTTTTTATGAAAGATTTTTGCAGAATGAGCATTTACATTTGCAGATTGTACCCGATATTTTGTCGGTATTCCAATCTGAACCAGCTTCGGAAATGGTATCTGATACCCTTGAAGAAATGCAATTATCAGATACGGAAATTTCAGTGAAAGAAGATTTTCTTGCTACGATTTCAACCGTCTGCAATTCTGATTCAAAATCTATCCCATTGATTCCTGTGGAGCATTCCACGCCTCTTTTCACTGTGCAGTATTATAATACTGTCCGCAATCTTTTGGGGAAAAGTACGGATGATGAGACAATAAACCGCCTTTGTGAAATCATTTCCGTTTCAGATACGCTGGTAGATTTCAATAATGCCCTTGCTCGTTATTACCATGACGGTCAATCCGCTAAGACGGTTTATCACAAATTCAAGCCACGTTTTCAGGATTTGCGCCATCTTTCCAGAGCTGGAAGAAAAAAGACATAACAAACAATGTCCCGAATTTTTGCGTTCGGGACATTGTTTGTTAGTGTTTGCGTAATGTCAATAGTACTAACATGGGGTAAATTTCCAATCTTCCAAGTAACATATCCATCGAAAGCAGGATTTTCGCCCATGAGGAAAAACATGAGAAGGAATGAGACGGGTCAATTTCACTCAAACCGGGTCCAACATTGTTCATGCAGGTGATGACGGCGGTGACTGTCGTTGGCACGTCATGCCCATCAAGTGAAAGCAGTAATATGGAAATCACCATAATCATCATGAATACAATGAAATAATAGCCGATTCCATGCACGACTTCTTTGTCCATGGCTCTGCCATCTACCTTGACAACTACTACAGAACGTGGGTTTAAGGTACAGCGGATTTCCTTCAATGCACTTTTGACAAGTACCATGATTCTCATGACCTTTAGTCCGCCACCAGTCGAACCAGCACAGCCACCTACAAACATGAGAATCATCAGTATCATTTGTGAGAAAAAAGACCAGTCAATATAGTTCGCACTTGCGAAACCGGCTGTTGAAATGATGGTCAATACCTGAAAACTTGCATATCGGAGTGCTGTCCAAAAACTGCCGTATACTTTGGTAATGTCAACGGAAATCAACAGAATGGATGTGATGCAGATTCCTAAAAATACGTGCAATTCTTCATTTGCAAGGGCTTGCTTCCACTTTTTGGAGACAATCAGAAAGTATAATGAGAAGTTTACAGAAAATAACATCATGAACAATGTCACAATCACTTCAATATAAACACTGTTATAATCTGCAATGCTTCCGGCTTTACACGAAAATCCACCTGTTCCGGCGGTGGAGAATGCCGTTGTAATGGCATCATAAAAAGGCATTCCACCAATTAACAAGAATATCATTTCGACTACTGTCAAAGTAATATAAATGGCATATAAAATTCTTACAGAATCGCTCATCTTTGCGACTAATTTTCCGGCTGTGGGCCCTGCCGATTCCGCACGAACTAAATGCATGGTTCTTGTGTCACTTTGCGGAAGGACTGCCAACATAAAGACCAGTACCCCCATACCTCCTATGAAATGCGTGAACGCTCTCCAGAATAGGCAAGACCTCGAAACCGCTTCAATATCATCAAGAATGGTTGAACCTGTTGTGGTTAAGCCGGAGGCTGTCTCAAAAAATGCACTTGCAACATTTGGGATGTTCCCTGTAAAAACATAGGGTAATGCACCGAGAAATGATATTACTATCCATGCGCACGCTACCACACACATACCTTCCCTTGCAAAAACGGCTTTGTTTTCAGGCTTTTTCAGGGTGAAAATTGTTCCTAATCCTATCATTCCTACCCCTGTTCCAGCAAACGCAAAGAAATCCTGCCATTCCTGATAAATGATTCCAACTAAAGCAGGGAGAAACATCAATATTCCAACGGCACGGACAATTTGTGCTGTCAGATATACTATCATTTTATGATTCATTGTATCCTCCTATTCCTGAAACATTTCGTCAAGGCTTGTAATTTTCCGGTTTGTTGTCACTACAACAACACTGTCATTCACCTTGAGGATGTCTTCACCAGAAGGAATGATTCTCTTACTATTGCGGATGATTCCAGCAATCAAGAAACCAGCATTCACATGTAAGTTTTTCAGGGGGATACCCACATACTTTGCACCGCTTCTGACAATAAATTCAATAGCTTCTAATTTGCCTTCTGCAAGGCGGTACAATGTAATGATATTGCTGTTCTGAGAATTTTGCTTTGCACGAACATACTGTAAAATCAATTCCGCTGTCGTTTCTTTCGGAGAAATAATATTCTCCAAGCCCATACTTTCTGACATTGACATCAATGACGAACGATTGATTTTGGTAATCACTTTGCGTACACCAATTTTTTTTGCATACATGGAAAGAATAATATTTTCCTCATCAATGCCTGTTAAAATGATGCAAGCATCCGTTGTTGCAATGCCTTCTTCTGATAAAATGTCTTGGTTTGTACCATCGGCATGAATGACATCTGCTTTGTTGAACCATTCAGAAAGCTGTTCACAACGTGCCATATCTTGCTCAATGATTTTGACTTTCAAGCCCTGTTCCAATAACTGCTTGACAAGATAGTAGCCAATCTTTCCACCGCCTACAATGATACAGTTTTTCATTTGTGATTTGACTTCGCCGACTTTTTTATAAAATTTTGCTAATTCACTATGCACAGCAGTCATGTAAATTTTATCATTTCCATGGAGTACAAAGTTACCATCCGGAATGAGAATTTCTTCATCACGTTTCACTGCACAAACCAGCATTCTTACTCCCAGTTTAGAGGTCATATTGGAAAGTTTCAGTTCATCCAATATTCCGCCTGAACTTACCTTGATTTCTGCCAAATCCATTCGTCCTTTGGCAAATGTTTCCACCTGTAAGGCATTGGGATAGCGCAACATACGGGCGATTTCGTTGGCGGTCTGGAATTCAGGGTTAATCATCATGCTGATTCCCAATTCATCACGCATGAAAACCATCTGTTTCGCATAAATGGGATTTCTGACACGGGCAACGCTATGCTTTGCACCGCATTTTCTCGCCATCAGTGAACACATGATGTTGATTTCGTCAGAATCTGTGATAGCAATAATAATATTTGCTTCTTGCACCCCTGCTTCTTTCAAATCTTCCACAATCAATGCACTTCCAACAATGCCCTGAATATCGTTATTGTCATCCACAATACTTCGAACAATTTCAGGGTTGCTGTCCATGACTGTCACCTCATGCCCTTCATTGCAAAGCGTTTGTGCAATGATTTTGCCTGCCTTTCCACAGCCAACAATTAAAATATTCATATACAGCCCTCTTTCATAGAAATTTCATAGAGTATCATTACCATTATAGAACGATTCTGAATTTTTGTCAATAGTAAATTTGCATTTTTTAGGAAATATGTTATAATAGTAAAAGGAGTGAGTACGCAAATCAATTTTCAAAATATTTCGAATTTTACGAGAGTAATTTGTACCAGTTTGACATAACGAATTGATTTGCGTGGTGCGTTCTGTTCTACTCCTTGACAATTCCTAAAAAGTATAGTATAATAAACATGAATTTTTGACATAAGGAGGAAACTATATGCAAGCAAACATGAAAAGTATATTAGATTTTGGCGCAGTTGGAGATGGAATCACTGATGATACTACTGCTCTCAAAAGGGCAGCGGAGTCTGGTGAGACGGTATTTTTTCCAGCTGGTACTTATATTCTTAGTGAGGAAATTCATCTGTCTAGAGTGGATATTCATTGGTATGGTGTAGGCGATTTGAGCGTTATCAAGCTCATGCCGGCTGATACCTCACGTCCGAAGAAATATCAGGGGAAGAAGGTATTTAAAACTTCCATATTATTTATTGAAGACGGTGGAGAGCTTGAATTTCACAATCTCAAATTTGATGCAAATAAAGATGCTTTCGATAATGATATTTTACAGAATGGCTCATCCTGTTTCGACCACACTGTATGCATTGAAGTGTATGGTACTAAGAGACTGGTTCTTGATGGAGTTACGATTACGAATGCACTAATTGAAGGGGTCTATGTATATCATACGCAATATATCTCAATAACTCAAAGCAAATTTATTGATAATGGGTATTGCCGTAAAAATTGCCGAGATGCAAGCGGTATTCAAATCGGGGGTGGATACAAACGCCCTCCGGTCATCACCATATCAGACAGCGAATTTAGCAATAACGGCTTTAATGGTCTTCTTCTGAATGGAGTCTATGGAGCTGTTGTGAGCAATATTGCCTGTCACAATAACGGCTATGATGGAGTGGCATTATGGGGCGGTTCATCGCATTGTGTTTTTTCAAATGTATTTTGTTCCAAAAATAGAGCCGGTTTGAACGTGCGCAGAAGTAGCGGCCCTGGGTATGATGAAATTGCTAAGAATGAGAATGGCACGGTAAATGAGAAAGAAGCTCTATATCGCTACACCTCAAATATTATTGTAAATGGGCTTATGACGGTTGAAAATAGATTCGGGATTCTTTGGGGATGTGCGCAAAACATTTATGTCAATGGATGGATAGGCGACGATACATTCAATCATGGTCTTGTATATCTGGAAGAGGATGAGGATATTACTGGCTACATCACAGGGGCGCATTTAATTCCAGCAGAGGCAGATTGCGAGGAAGACAAGAGCGATATTTCAAAATTTAAAGTGAAATACAACTAATATTTTAGAAACGTTTATACAACCTCTTGCAATTTTGGCGAAATTATGTTATAATTAAATGTGACACTTTTTGAAAGGGATGTGAACATTTTGCAGGAAACATTACAACAAAATCAATTTCCTTCACCAGAAGAATGCATTCAGCAAGTCCGCAAATGGCTTGACGAAAGACCACAGAAATCGCTTGCTTATGTGCATAGTTTCGGCTGTCAGCTGAATGTTGCTGACGGTGAAAAACTTTCCGGCATTCTGGCGGAAATGGGTTATGATTTCACGAATGACGTTAATCAGGCTTCATTGATTCTGTATAATACTTGTGCTGTTCGTGAAAATGCAGAGGACAGAGTTTTTGGAACTTTGGGCAGTATCAAAAAACTGAAAATGGAAAATCCAGCGTTGATTCTCTGTGTGACTGGCTGTATGACTGCACAAAAAACCGTTGCTGATAAAATCGCTAAATCTTACCGTTATGTGGATATTGTGCTTGGTTCGTCCGCAGTCGGGAAACTGGCGCAGATGATATGGGCGCATATGAGCGGAATGCGTCATGCATGGGATATTGAAACCTATACCGATATTCCGGAAGGTGTGCCAACAGTCAGAGAAAGCACTTTTAAGGCTGCTGTGCCGATTATGTACGGTTGTAATAATTTTTGTACTTATTGCATCGTACCTTATGTGAGAGGCAGGGAAAGAAGCCGTTCACCAGAGGCGATTATTGAGGAAGTGCATGGATTGATTCAGGAAGGCTATAAGGAAATTATGCTATTGGGTCAGAATGTCAATTCCTATGCGCCGGAATGTGGGATGAAATTCCCTGAACTTTTAAGGGAAATTGATAAAATTGAAGGGGATTATTGGATTCGTTTCATGTCGTCACATCCTAAAGATGCCGGAACAGATTTGATGGATGCTTTACTGGAATGCGAACACGTTGCAAAACATCTGCATTTACCGGTACAGTCCGGAAGTAACGAAATTTTGAAACGCATGAACCGCCGTTATACTGTGGAAAAGTACCTCGGACAGGTGGAATATATTCGCTCCAAAGACCCTGATTTTTCTTTGACAACAGATTTGATTGTTGGCTTTCCGGACGAAACAGAGGAGGATTTTCAGGCAACGCTTGACATTGTCAAGAAAGTTCGCTATGATAATATGTATTCTTTCATTTACTCCAAACGTACCGGAACAAAAGCTGCTATCATGCCAGATAATACCCCCGAACAGGAAAAATCTGCTAGAATGGGAAGATTGCTTGCTTTACAGCGTGAAATTTCCGTGGAAAATAACAAGCGTTTCATTGGGAAAACACTCAAAGTCCTTTGTGATGGCGAAAGTAAAAAGCGTTCCGGCAAAATGACCGGACGCAGTTCGGAAAATATGCTGGTGGAATTTTCCGGTACTCCTGAAATGCTGGGTACGTTTGTATCTGTCAAAATTACAGACAGTCACAGCGGTATGATTGAGGGAGAACAGATTGAATTTGATAAACTTGCATGAAATCATGCAAATGATAGAAAGGATGCTTTACTATGGATATTATCGAAATGACTAGAGAACTCGGCAAGGCAATTCAGGCAGATGACCGCTATATTGCTTATATGCTCGCAAAACAGGCAAATGATGAGGATGAACAGCTCCAGAATCTCATTTCTGCTTTCAACTTGAAAAGGGTAGAATTGCAGATGGAAATTGGTAAGCCTGACAAGGATAATGATAAAATTGCTCAACTCAATGATGTGATTAAGTCCACTTATCAGAAAATCATGGAAAGCCCTAAAATGTTGGCATATCAAGCCGCTAAAGCTGGAATTGATGAGCTTATTAACCAGATTAACACCGTGATTTCTATGTCAGCTAACGGTATGAACCCTGATGAAATTGATGTGAATACAGCATCATGTACTGGAAGTTGTGCTACTTGTGGCGGTTGTGGCTAATTCGTGAAACGTAAAATTGATTGATAACCATTAGAATCGAGGAAAACGCATGATAACATTGAAAGACATTGATAAAAATAAGCTGTCACCTATGATGCAGCAATATCTTGAAACCAAAAAACAATATTCTGACTGTATTGTGTTTTACAGGCTGGGAGACTTCTACGAAATGTTTTTTGATGACGCTCTAAAGGTTTCGAGAGATTTGGAGCTGACTTTAACAGGGAGGGACTGCGGACTTTCGGAACGTGCGCCTATGTGCGGTGTTCCTTACCATAGTGCAGAATTGTATATCAAGCGTTTACTGGACTTTGGTTATCGTGTCGCCATTTGTGAACAGATGACAGACCCTGCACTTTCTAAAGGTTTGGTGGAACGTGAAGTGATTCGGATTGTTACCCCCGGAACAGTCATTGAAAATGAAATGCTTGACGATGCTTCCAATAATTACCTTTGCAGTATCTGTAAAGCAGAGGACGGTACTGCGCTCTGTTTTGCGGACTTATCCACAGGGGAAGCATCTGTTTACAGAATGGGCTTACAGCATACGCCAGATGATATTATCAGCTTGTTGGCAAGGTACAGCCCTACGGAAATCATTTTTGATGAGCATTTCCTTGATATGAAGGAAGTGACACAATTTGTTAAAATTCGCTTGAAATGCGTTTGCACCCTGAGAGATGCCGATTGTTTCAGCCCCGAAAAACAGACGGATTGTGTCTGCCGTCAATTCTCCGTGAAAAGCCTTGCAGAATTGGGACTTGAACCTACAGGAGCGCAAACTTCCGCCGTCTGCGGAATGTTTGAATATATCGAACTCACTCAAAAATTACCAGTCGGACGGTTCACTTCTCTGCATTTAGATGACAGCAATGCTTATATGGTTCTGGATTATAATGCTTTGCGAAATCTCGAATTAACCAAAACTATCCGGACGAATGAGAAAAAAGGCTCATTATTGGGGATTTTGGATACCACTCATACTTCTATGGGAAAACGAATGCTCAAAAATTGGATTGAAAGACCGTTCCGGTCTCCGGCTCGAATTATGGCAAGGCTTGACGCTGTGGAATGTCTCATGAAACACCGCTTTCAGGCGATTCAATTGAGTGACTGCCTTGATAGGGTGTATGACCTTGAACGGCTTATGACAAGAATCGTTTATAAAAAGGCTATGCCTCGTGATTTGCGCTCCCTTTGTACCACTGCACAGGAACTCCCACGGCTGAAAGAAATTTTAGAGGAGCTGTCAGACTGTCCACTGATTCACAGGTTAAATCATCACATTTCGGATTTGCAGAATATTGCTGATTTGATTGACCGTGCCATTATGGAAGACCCGCCCGCTGTTTTGAAAGATGGCGGTGTCATTCGGGAAGGCTTTGACCCCACTCTTGACCAGCTCAGAGATGCTATGAATGGCGGTGGTAGTCTCATTGAGCAAATCTGCGAAAGAGAACGTGAAAGGACTGGTATTAAAAACCTGAAAATCAGTTCTAATAAGGTCTTTGGCTATTACATTGAAGTGACTCGCTCTTATTTGAATAAAGTCCCTGATGATTATATTCGAAAACAGACCCTTGTCAATGCGGAACGGTTCATTACGGAAGAACTTAAACAGGCAGAAAACACCGTTGTCAATGCCAAGGATAAGGCTTTACAATTGGAACAGGATTTATACACACAAGTCCGTGATTACCTTGCTGGGGCATTGGTACAGGTGCAGGAAACCGCTTCTGCTATCGCTGAACTGGATGTATTGAACTGCTTTGCACAAGTCGCTACCGAAAATAACTACTGCAAGCCGGATATTGTGCTTGATGGGACATTGGAAATCCACGACGGAAGACACCCTGTTGTTGAACAGATGATGCAGGAAGAAGTTTTCGTTCCCAATGACGTTTATCTTGATACGCAGGGTACACGGCTTGCCATTATTACAGGCCCTAATATGTCGGGGAAATCTACTTACATGAGACAAACTGCCTTGATTGTTCTCATGGCGCAAATGGGTTGCTTTGTTCCGGCAACTTCTGCGAGAATTTCGGTTGCTGACCGGATTTTTACCAGAGTCGGCGCATCTGACGACTTAGCCGCCGGAGAAAGTACTTTCATGGTGGAAATGAAAGAAGTTGCTGAAATTCTCCGCTATGCTTCCAAAGATAGCCTTGTGATTTTGGATGAAGTCGGAAGAGGTACTTCCACTTTTGACGGTATCAGCATTGCGAAAGCCGTTGCGGAATATATCTGCGGTAATAAAAATTTGGGCTGTAAAACTTTGTTTGCAACGCATTATCATGAATTGATAGCCCTCGAAAATGAAATGGAGGGTATCAAAAATTTCAGTATCGCTGTGCGAAAGGGAAAAGATGGGATTCGTTTCCTGAGAAAAATCGTTTCCGGCGGGACTGATGACAGCTATGGTATTGATGTTGCCAAATTGGCTGGGCTTCCCATGTCCGTCCTCAAACGTGCAAGGGAAATTCTCAATGAAATGGAATTGCAAGCCCCTGAAATCGCTGTCAAGGAACATTCCGGACAAATTACCTTTGGAATGGCGCAGGAATCCGAAATTCCTGAACGTCTCCGGAAAACTAATATTGACGAACTCTCTGACAAGGAGTGCAGGGAATTGCTGGAGGAATTGACGGCTTTGTTATCCTGAACGGGAAAGGAAGTGAAACCAATGGAACGAACAAAAGTAATAGCCATTGTTGGGGCGACTGCATCCGGTAAGACGGCATTAGGGGTGGAGTTGGCGAAACGGCTTGACGGTGAAGTTATTTCGGCGGATTCGATGCAGATTTATGAAGGGCTGGACATTGCCACTGCAAAACCTACACAGGAAGAAATGCAGGGCATTCCTCATCACTTCATCAGTATCATTCCACGTTCCGAGCGTTTTTCCGTGGCGGATTATGTGCAGTTGGCGAATGCCAAAATTCAGGAAGTTCATGCAAGGGGGAAACTGCCCATCATGGTAGGTGGGACGGGATTATATATTGATTCTGTTTTGTCGGGGATGGAATTTCAGCCCGAAACAGACAGCACTATCCGGAAGGAACTCGAAAGCCGCCTTGCAATGGAGGGCAAAGAAAAATTATATGCAGAGTTGCAAGCCCTTGACCCTCAAGCCGCTGAAAAGATACATCCTAATAATTCCGTTCGGCTCATCCGTGCGCTGGAAGTTTGTCTCACAAGTGGAATGAATTTTACAGAATACAAAAAGAAAAATGTTTCTCGTCCGTCCCCTTATGAGAGTATCATGATAGGGCTTGACTTGGACAGAGAGGTATTATATTCCAGAATCAATCAGCGTGTGGATAGGATGGTAGAAATGGGTCTGATTGAGGAAGTCCGGCAGGCAAGAGGGCAGGAAATGCAAACCGCTGCTGCTGCGATTGGCTACAAAGAACTCCTTCCCTACCTTGACGGTACAGCAACTTTGGAGGAGTGTCTTGACATTTTGCGACAGGAAACAAGGCGATATGCCAAGCGACAACTCACATGGTTTCGGCGAAACGCTCAAATTCGCTGGTTGAAAGTATACGAATATGACAAAGTGCTAAAACTTTCTGAAAAAGCAGAAAAAATCATAGCCAAAATTGAAAAAATGTGATATAATGGATAATAAGTGATTGATTCCGTAAGGATGCACTAACACCATCAAAATTTTGTTTGATTGGTGTGTCAGAAGAAAGGAGTTTTACCAATGAATAAAATGATGAATCTTCAGGATACTTTCCTGAACCAAGCACGAAAGGAAAAAATTCTGGTGACAACTTACCTTGTGAATGGTTTCCAGTGTAAGGGCATTGTGAAGGGCTTTGATAATTATGTTGTGATTTTTGATTGTCAAGGTCAACAGCAACTTGTTTATAAACATGCTATTTCTACCATTGCTCCCTCTCGTCCGGTTGCAATTTTGGATGCTGAACAGGACAAGCCGGAGTAATTCATGAATAATGGCACTTTGACGGTTGTTCTTGTACTGGTAGCAATTTTCGTGATTATCACGGTTGTCAATGTGGGAATCAAAGCAGTAAAGCAAAATTATGTCACAGAAACAGCCCTGTTATCTGTTGGAAGCGATTCTGAAAGCGTACAGGGGGTTTTCATCCGTGATGAAAAAGTTATTACTTATCATGGAAATGGTGTTATCAGTTATGAAGTTTCAGATGGGGGAAAGTTGGGGATTGGCAGTGTGATTGCAAATGTGTATTCCTCTGAAACACAGATTGAAATTAAACAGAGGATTGCAACGCTGGAAAATGAATTAGCATTGCTGGAACGAATTTCTAACCCCGGAACAACAAAAACCGCTCAACCGTCTAATATTTCAGAGCTTTTCATGCAGGATTACAAAAATTTTCTGTACCATCGGGAACAGGACGATTTCACGGAGTTACAGTCACAACGTGAAGAAATGGTGGTATTGCTTTCCACTTATCAGCTTGTTACCGGAAAAGATGCAGGATATACTGTGAAAATGCAGAGCCTTGAATCAGAATTGGAAGCACTGCGGAATTCACAGGAAGAACCCCTTGACGTGATTCCGGCGGAGGAAGCCGCTTATTTTGTAAGCTATGCGGATGGGTACGAAAATCAATTCAGTATGCAGATGTTGGACAGCTTGACACCAGAGCAATTGAGCGATGTCAAGGACAATCCTAATAATGACAATGGGGTTGTTGGAAAGCTTATCAATAGTTATCAATGGGGACTTGCAGCAGTGGTGGATAATTCGGAGCGCATTTACCAAACTGGGGATATGGTAACTTTGAAATTCGCTTCAACTTCGGAAGTTGTCAAGGGGAAAGTAACCAACGTCAACCCTTCTGATGACCCCAAAAAAAGCGTGGTTGTTATCACTTGTGATGAGATGACCTATGACCTTGTACAGCACCGTACAGAGAATGTTGAAATTATCCGTGCGGATTATCAGGGCATCAAAGTCCCAAGAAGTGCAATCCATTTTAAGACATTGACGGATGATGAAACAGGAGAATCAGAGACAGTCAGAGGTGTTTACATACTCAATGGAGAACAGCCGGAATTTCGACGGCTGAATGTGGTGTATGAGGGTGTGGATTATGTGATTTCTGCACAGACAAAAGAAAGTGGATATTTAATGTTGTATGATTCCATCATCAGGAAAGGAATTGATGCAGATGGACAGTAAACAGGTTTGTGAAAACTATACAAGGATTTCGGGTGAAATTGCAGAAGCCGCCCTTGCAAGCGGACGTAAGCCCGAAGATATTGCATTTATGGCAGTCACGAAAACGGTTGACCCTGTTCTCGTGAATGCGGCGATTGACTGCGGAATTCAATTACTAGGCGAAAACCGTGTACAAGAATGGCAGTCGAAAAAGGATGCCTACCGTTCTGGGATTCCAGTGGATTTTATTGGCGCATTACAGGCGAACAAAGTCAAGTACCTGATAGGAAATGTCCGGCTGATTCATTCCGTTGACCGCCTGTCATTGGCACAGGAAATCGAAAAGCAAGCGGCAAAACATGAACTGATACAAGAGATTCTTTTAGAGGTCAATATTGGTGCAGAAGAAACCAAAAGCGGGACAACCCCTGAAACTCTTCCTGAGTTGCTCAAACAGGTGCAGGAATTTCCCCATGTTCATGTGTGTGGATTGATGACCATTCCACCGCCAAGACAGGATACTTATTTTCTTGAAAAGATGGAGGAAGTTTTTCTGAAAACGAAAGAACTCCCGAATGCAGATATGCAGATTCTTTCTATGGGAATGAGTGACGATTATAGGGAAGCCATTTTACATGGTTCGAACCTTGTAAGAGTTGGTTCAGCACTTTTCGGAGCAAGAAATTATACCTGAAGAATTGGGCGACCGTATGCGTCCTGTTCCGGAATTTTAACTCATGCGGAGAAAAGGAGAAGATGATGGAAATTTTCAAGAATATGAGGGAATTTTTCTTTCCGTCTGATATGCCGGAAGACCGTGGTTCTTCTGCACCAAATATTTCAGAAATGCCCCAGCAGCAACCACAGCATACCAGTGTAAGCGAAGAAGCACCATCAAGCAGAGAATCTGGTTCTAATATTGTGAATATTCAGACGACGGCACAATTACAGGTTGTGTTAGTTCAGCCGGAAGTATTTGTGGATGCGAAACCCATTGCTGACCATTTAATTGGCAGAAAAACTGTTGTTTTGAATCTGGAAAAAGCATCTCCGGAAAACCGCAGAAGAATTATTGATTTTCTTGTTGGGGTATCGTATGCGATTAGTGGAAGCTTAAAGCCTGTTGCCAATTTAACTTATATTATTACCCCTTATAATGTTGGATTTATCGGGGATGATTTGGCAGCAGAGTTGGAAAATAATGGAGTTGTGATTTAATCCATGAACCAACAGGATGACCGCATTCTTTTGGCACATATTCAGGATTTTGTCAAAAGAGGTGCATACCGCAGTTTTACAGCATTTCTTGACCAAAGACAATATCTGCTTGCAAAGGCTGAATGTCGTGCAGGGACTTACCGATTTTTTGGAGGGTATCCAGATGCACAGAGAGGGATTCTCTGTATCCATCCGGAGGATTTACCGCCCACGGATGAAGAATACCCGATTTCATGCCTGACATTTACGTTTCCGGAGGCTTACCGCATTACACATAGGGATGTGCTTGGTGCTATGATGGCACAACAAATACAACGTGATACCATTGGGGATATTCTGGTAACGTCCGGAAGGGTACAATGTTTTGTAACCGGTGCAGCGGCAATTGTAGGATTGAATTTAACAAAAATCGGAAAAGTCGGTGTCAAGGTGACAGATGCTGTTCCTTTTGCAAATGATTATTCACAGAATATCAAGGAACGTTCTGGAACTGTTTCAAGTCCTCGTTTAGATGCCATTTTGAGGACGGCACTTAATCAGGGGAGAGGGCAATGCCTTGTTATGATTCGTTCGGGGATTGTGACTCTCAATTATCAGGAAGTTTTACAGCCGGATAAAATTCTAAAGGCAGGAGATGTATTTTCTGTCAGAGGTCACGGAAAATTCCGCTTGAAAGAAGTCGGTGAACCTACTAAAAAGGGTCGGCTTCCTATTATCATAGAACAATTTTTATAAAAGTAAATTTATGTTGAGGTGAATGTACAATGATGAATGCACAGGATATTAGAGATTTGCGTTTTGAGAAAGCTGCTTGGGGCTATCGTCCAGAGGATGTTGACGAATTCCTCGGAAAGCTTGAGGCAACTTTCATGGAAATTGACAACGAACGTGAGGACAGTAACCATAAAATTCAGGTTTTGGCTGATAAGGTTCGTGAGTACATGAAGGATGAAGAAGCCATTAAGGATGCGCTTCTTGATGCACAGAAACAGGGTCACAGAATCGTTGCTGAAGCCAATGAAAAGGCAAATCAGATTCTCGAAAAGGCTAAGGGTGAAGCTGCCATTTTGATTGATGAGGCTACCAGACAGCATGAACTTGCTATGGAGAAAAACCGCCTTGAAATTGAAAGGGCGCATGAGGATTTAGTCAAAGCCCGTCAGATGGTTGCAGATTTCAAGCGCAGTCTGTTTGATATGTATAAAGAACATCTGGAAGTCATTTCTGCTATGCCTGAAGTGGATGATGACGGTATTGATGACGATGAAGATTTCTCGATTGCGGAAGATGCCAAAAAAATTATTCGTGAAACTGTTGCAGAGGTTGAATCTGGTAACAAACTGCTTGAAAAAGAAAGCAAGGATAAAAAGTCCGCTCCCAAAAAGTCCAGCGACCTTTTCAGCGAGGAAAGATTCTCCGATAAAACCGTAGAACAGGCTTTTGAATCCCGTTTCAGTGATATTCAGTCAGATGAAAAAACAAAAACAAAGTCTGATAAAAAGTCCGAAGCTTAATTTGATTTAGAAAGGAAATGAAAATACCCATGGCACAAGATTATAAAGATACCCTTAATATGCCGAAAACCAGCTTTCCCATGCGTGGCAATCTCCCCAAACGTGAACCCGACGTTCTCGCAAAATGGGAAACTGAAAGACTTTATGACCTCATGATGCAGGCGAATGTTGGAAAGCCTTCTTTCATGTTCCATGATGGCCCTCCCTATGCGAACGGTACAATTCATATTGGTACTGCCCTCAATAAAACCTTGAAAGACTTCATTTTCAAGTATAAGAATATGACCGGATATTATACCCCCTATATTCCGGGGTGGGATACTCATGGTTTGCCTATCGAATTGAAAGCCCTCAAGGAAATGGGCGTGGAAAATGGTGCAATTCCGCCGGTTGAACTGCGTAAGGCTTGCAAGGATTTTGCCTTGACCCACGTTGAAAATCAAAAAAAGCAGTTCAAGCGTTTGGGAACTATCGCTGATTATGACCATCCTTATTTGACATTGCGTCCGGAATATGAAGCTCGTCAGGTGGAAGTTTTCGGAAAAATGGCAAGAGATGGCTATTTGTACAAGGGATTGAAGCCGGTTTATTGGTGTCCCGATTGTAATACCGCATTGGCAGAAGCTGAAATTGAGTACCAGAATGACCCCTGCCGTTCTATCTATGTGAAATTCCGTGTCACCGATGACAAGGGTATTTTCACAAAGTTAGGCTTGAATCTGGATAATGTGTATTTCGTCATCTGGACAACTACTACATGGACAATCCCCGGAAACCTTGCAATTTGCGTGGGCCCTGAATATAATTATACCCTCGTCAAGAACGGTGACGAATATTATGTCATGGCTGACGAACTCGTCAAGGGTGTTATGGAAACAGCCGGAATCAAGGACTACACCACTGACCACATTTTCACTGGTGCAGAACTCGAAGGCATGAAGACAAAACACCCACTCTATGACAGACTTTCCCCGATTATTGTCGGCGACCATGTCACATTGGAAAGTGGTACAGGTTGCGTTCACACTGCCCCCGGTTATGGTGTAGAAGACTTTGAAGTCTGCAAAAACTATGATGATATTGGTATCATTGTATGTGTTGACTCTAAGGGCTATCAGACCGAAGAAGCCGGAGAATTTGCCGGACTGGATACTTCCGAAGCCAATAAGAAGATTGCAGAGAAACTTGTGGAACTCGGTGCTATGCTCGCTATGCAGAACATTGAACACCAGTATCCGCACTGTTGGAGATGCCATTCCCCGATTATCTACCGTGCAACTGAACAATGGTTCTGTTCCGTGGCTGGTTTCAAAGAAAAAGCATTGAAAGCCATTGAAGATGTACAGTGGATTCCCGAATGGGGCGAAGACAGAATTAAAGGCATGGTTCGTGATAGAAGTGACTGGTGCATTTCTCGTCAGAGAACTTGGGGTGTCCCGATTCCTGTTGTATATTGTCAGGATTGCAAAAAGGCGATTGTTACAGAGGAAACTGTTCAATATATTGCTGATATTTTCAGAAAAGAAGGTTCTGACGCTTGGTGGCTGAAAGACGTTTCTGAACTCATTCCAGCTGATACGAAATGCGAATGCGGTTGCACCAAATTCACCAAAGAATATGACATCATGGATGTATGGTTTGATTCTGGTGTATCTCATACTGCTGTACTGGAAAATTACGACGAAACCACTTGGCCCGCTGATTTGTACCTCGAAGGTGCAGACCAATACAGAGGATGGTTTCAATCTTCCCTGCTGACTTCTGTCGTATACAAGGGGACAGCTCCTTACAAGTCCGTTTGTACACATGGCTGGGTTGTTGATGGTGAAGGCAAGGCTATGCATAAGTCTCTTGGAAATGGTATTGCTCCAGAAGAAATCATTGAACAATATGGTGCAGATATTCTTCGTTTGTGGGTTGCATCCTCTGACTATCACAGCGACATCAGAATTTCTAAGGACATTTTGAGCCAACTCTCCGACCAGTACCGTAAAATCAGAAATACCGCTCGTTATATCCTCGGCAACCTGAGCGACGGTGAGACAGAATTCAACCCTGATACTGATATGGTATCCCTTGACAAGCTGGAAGAACTGGATAAATGGGCATTGATGCGTTTGGATGCAGTCACAGACAAGGTAATGGAAGGCTATAACGCATATGATTTCCACATTGTATTCCATGCAATTCACAATTATTGCACAGTTGATTTGTCCAGTTTCTACCTTGACATTATCAAAGACAGACTGTATTGTGAAAAGATTGATTCCCCGACAAGAAGAGCTGCACAGACGGCTATGTATATCATTCTGGATACCCTTACAAGAATGATTGCGCCCATTTTGAGCTTTACAGGTGAAGAAATCTGGCAGAATCTCCCTCACAAGTCCGCTGACAATGCACAAAGTGTATTCTTGAATCAGTTCAATGGCAAGACTGGCATTTCCGCTGATGAAGCATTCACAGCGAAGTGGAATGAAATCTATGCAGTTCGTGAAGCAGTCAACAAGAAGCTGGAAGAAAAGCGTAATGAAAAAGTGATTGGCAAGTCTCTCGAAGCAAAGGTGATTATCACTGTCGCAGATGAAAAGACGGCTGAACGTCTGAACAGCTACACCGAATTGAAAGATGTGTTTATCGTGTCCGCTGTCGAGATTCAGACAGGCGAAGTTTCCGGCGATACTGGTATGAATATCACCATTGAAAAGGCATCCGGCAACAAGTGTGAAAGATGCTGGTGCTACTCCGAAGAAGTCGGCAAGATTACCCTGCATCCGACACTCTGCAAGCGTTGTGCTGGAGTAGTAGGCGAATAATTGATAAAATAAAATTACGGCGGTTTTGCCGTCTGTTTGGGACGGCAGACCGCCATTTTTTGAAAGGAGAGAATAGGAATTGCTCATTATTTCAGCCCTCTGTATCATAGCAATCGCAGGAATAGACCAGTTTATCAAGATGTGGGTCATGTCAAATATGCGCCTTTATGAAGAACGGGATTTTCTGAAAATCGGCAATCTGGACTTAATGCACCTGCATTATATTGAAAATACAGGTTCAGCGTTTTCTAGTTTTTCGGGACAGCGTGCCTTTCTGCTGATAATCACTGTCATAGGCGTGGGAATCTGCGGTTATTTCCTCATCAAGAACCGCAAAGAACAAAAGCCCCTCTTGCATACGAGCCTGACCATGATTCTGGGCGGAGCGATTGGCAACATGATTGACCGCATTTTCCACGGTGGCGCAGTGGTGGATTATCTGGATGTGCAGTTATTCAATTTCGCCATATTCAATTTTGCAGATTGCTTTATCACAGTGGGTACAATCATATTAGCAATTCATATTCTTTTCTTTATGGAAGACGACAATAACCCCAAGCAGAAAGAGGTCGGCAATGATAACACATGATTTGATTTTCCCTGAAACAGCGGAAGGAAACCGCCTTGATAAATGGGTAGCCTCACTGGAATTAGGCTTGACAAGATGCGCCGTGCAAGGGTTGATTGCATCCGGAAATGTGCTTGTCAACGGTCAGACCGTTCCTAAAAATTGCCGACCCAAAGCCGGACAGCAGATTCTTGTCAATGTCCCTCCGCCGGAAGAAATTGAAATTATTCCGCAGGACATCCCCCTTGATATTGTCTATGAAGACAATGATTTGTTAGTAGTCAACAAGCCTAAAGGAATGGTTGTGCATCCAGCTGCCGGAAACTATGACGAAACGCTCGTCAATGCGTTGATGTATCATTGCAAAGGCTCATTGTCGGGTATCAATGGCATTATCAGACCCGGAATTGTGCATCGAATTGATAAAAATACTTCTGGTCTGCTGATTGTTGCAAAAAATGATATAGCCCATCAGGGATTAGCGGAACAAATCAAAACGCATTCTTTCACAAGGGAATATGAAGCGATTGCAACAGGGCATTTCAAGGATTTGACCGGAACTATCAATGCCCCGATTGGACGGCATCCAATCGACCGCAAAAAAATGACGGTCACAGACAAAAATTCAAAAGATGCGATTACACATTATGAAGTTGTCAAGCAGTTTGCGAACACAGCGCATTTGTATTTGCAGTTGGAAACCGGACGAACACATCAAATCAGGGTACATCTTGCCTATATCGGTCATGCGATTTATGGGGATGATGTTTATGGAAAAGCCGTCAAGGGAACACAAGGGCAATGCTTGCACGCTCGGAAAATCGGCTTTATTCATCCGGTGACAGGCGAATATCTGGAATTTACCGCCCCAGCCCCTGAATATTTCCAGAAACTTTTGAAGAGGATGGAAACAATGTGATTGTGAGATAAATCGGAATTTAATAGAAGAACAGAGGTGTAAACATATGGTTCAGATTCCTGAAGGCTGGCTTTTATGGCACAGTTATTCCGATTATAAAAACAATGACAGTCAATTATTTCTCCGTGCCCCTGATGGAGATATTATTGAAATTACAGGAAATTTCAAAAGTCCGATGAATGGGAGTTTTGGCAAGTTTCCGCATGATATTGCATTCATGGCAATCGATAGCAATACCAATGAATGGAATATTTATCTGTATAATGCCATCACACAAAAAACTATCAATCTGTCGGAATGCAGTGGTTTTCGTTGTGAAGACCCCAAATTTTCTCCGGATGGTCAGAAAATTGTTTTCAAACGAAGCAGAGGAAACTGTTTTCAGCTTGCGGAACTTGATTTGCAGACAAAGCAAATTACTTTGTTGACGGATGATTTTTCGGAAAAATCTATGCCCTATTATTCTTATGATGGACAATGGATTTATTTTTCAGAAGCACAGGAAATTCGAAAGATAAACAGACAGAATCATCATATCAGCACCGTTTATTCTGAATCTGGTGTAAGAGCATATTATCCCATCTGTTATGAGGATAAACTATATTTCACCAAACAAATTTCATCCTATAATCCGCATGACTGTATCATGCAGTATGACGGAACAAATCTGTTTTTCTGTGCCTTTGACTCTCCGGATTTCGATTGTTCCGACCCTTGTCCGGTAAATAAATATGCTATGATTTACAGTCTTGCAAAAAACAGTGGAAATTATGACTTATACTATTTCAATGGAACGGATTCTCTCCCAATGACAGAATTAAATTCAGATAAAAAGGATTTAGGAGCGTGTTTTTATCCACTGGAAGTTTCAAAATTTTGATTTATGAATCCGAAAAAACAAAGGAGGTCTTTTTGAAATGGCGGTTATCTCAGTTCTTGACAAATCGGTATCGGAGTTGATAGCAGCGGGCGAAGTGATAGAACGTCCCTCGTCAGTTATCAAAGAATTGGTAGAAAATTCGATTGATGCAGGAGCGAAACACATCACAATTGAAATCAAAAACGGCGGTACAACGTTCATGAGAATCACAGATGACGGCTGTGGAATGTCTCCAGAGGACGTGCCGACTGCATTTTTGCGCCATGCCACGAGCAAAATTTCGGAGAAAGAAGACCTTGACACCATCCTGACATTAGGCTTTCGGGGGGAAGCATTAGCCTCTGTGTCGGCAGTTGCGAAAGTTACGGTCATGACGAAGCGCAAAGAGGATGATTTTGGAACAATGTATGAAATTGCTGGAGACACGCATTCGGACTTAGAGGAATGTGGATGCCCTGACGGCACAACATTCATTGTCAAGGACTTATTTTTCAACGTTCCAGCCCGAAAGAAATTCATGAAGCGAGAAAGCACGGAGGGAACAGCAGTTTCGCAGATTATCCAAAAAATCGCCATTTCGCACCCAGAAATTGCATTTCGTCTGATTCGTGACAACAAGCAGGATTTTCATTCCGATGGTTCGGGTTCGCTATATTCAGCGATTTACGCAGTTTATGGGAAAGATTTCGCTCATGACCTGATGGAAGTTGACCACGAAGAAAACGGCATCAAAGTGACCGGATATGCAGTCAAGCCGTTATATTCGAAAAACAATCGAACTTATCAAACATTTTTTGTGAATACTAGATATGTCCATTCGAAAACGCTTTCCGTGGCTTTGGAAAGTGCCTATGAAAATTTAGTGATGACAGGGAGATTTCCGGCGTGTGTACTGTTTCTGGAAATGTCGCCGGATACATTAGATGTGAATATTCATCCGGCGAAAGCGGAAGTAAGATTTTCGGACGAAAAAAAGGTCATTGATGCAATATATTTCGCCGTGAAGAATGCCATGTTAAAGGCTGGATTGATTTATGAATTCCAAATGCCGAAACGTGAATGGACATCTCCCCCAAAGCCACAATACGAACAAAAGCCCTTAATTCCTGAAAAATCAGCTCCCGAACCGGAACAGAAAGCAATCATTCCCGAACCTGTTTCAACTCCTGAACCCAAACCCAAACAAAAGCAAATCATTCCCGAAACCGTCAAACCACCTGAACCAAGACAGCCCCTTCCAAAAGAAGATATGCCCTTTGGGTTGCCGGCTTTTCTGGAACAAGCACCGCCCCCCAGAAAATGGGATGCTCCAACTGTGGCATCTGAAAAATATATTGATATTGATGCAAGCGACGACAAAGAGGAATTTCCAGACGAAGAACTGACATATTTCCCCGAAAATGCGCCAGATTCTATGCCCATCCCAAAAGTAGCCAAAATTGCAGAAAAGCCCCTTCCCTATCCCAATTTGAAGGTAGTCGGGGAATTGTTTGCAAATTATATTCTAGCACAGTCGGGGGAAACTTTCATTATCATTGACAAGCACGCAGCACATGAACGAGTGATATTTGAACGGCTCAGAAAAGCCAATTGCAAGCAGTTTAAACAGATGTTACTTGAACCATGTGAAATTCTCCTGACCCTTGATGAATTCGCCGTCATGCAGGATAATCAGGAACGACTTGACGGAATGGGCTTTACATTTGATTTCACCAATCAGCCTTATGTCAGAACGCTTTCCGCTCCTGTCTTTTTTGCAGGGATGAATTTGGATGAAATTGTACAGGAAATTGCACATAATCTCTTGATTGGGAAAGTGAATCCGCAGTCAAGCGCATTAGATGACACTTTGCATGAATTGGCTTGTAAATCGGCGATTCGTGCCAATGATAAGAATTCCATTTCTGAATTGCAGGCATTAGCGGATGAGGTGTGCAATGATGAAAACATCCGCCATTGTCCCCATGGTCGTCCGGTCATGTTTACCGTTTCGAAGTACAACCTAGAAAAGCAATTCCGAAGGAGAGTGTAACCATGTTATCACAGAAAATTTGCATCATCACTGACCTTGACGGAACATTTTTACCCAAAAGCAAGATACCCTTACCCCGTGACCTTTCCGCCGTCCGGAGATTTGAGGAAGCCGGAGGTATTTTCACCATTGCAACAGGGCGGACAATTCAATCCTCTGAACGCTATCCCGAACAAATGGGCTTGAAAAGTCCCATGATTGTTTTCAATGGCGGTGCGATTTATGACCCCATTGAAAAGAAAGTCTTGTTTTCGCATCCCCTGCCCGATTCCGCAAAGAAAATGACGAAAAAAATTATTTCCGAAAATCCCCATTCCGGTTGTGAAGTCCTCTGTTTAGAAGATACATGGGTTATCAATAATACAGAATATGAGAAAGAACATATTCGTATTTGTGGGGTTACTCCACAATATGGAACGATTGCCGAAGTTTCCGGAACATGGCTGAAAGTCCTCTTTGCAATGAATGCTAATGATATTCCGGCATTTATTGAATATATTGACAATCAGCATTTTGAAGGGGTTGACTTTGTACGTTCTGAACGGCGGTTTTATGAAATGTTGCCTTCTGGTGTATCCAAAGGAAGTGCATTAACTGTTTACCGGCATTTATCAGGGATGGAAGGTTTCAAAATGATAGCAGTCGGCGACTTTGACAACGACATTGAAATGTTACAGGCGTCTGATTTTGCGGTGTGTCCTGCGAATGCCGTTGATAATGTGAAACAATGCGCTGATTTGATTCTTTCCCGAACTTGTGAAGAAGGTGCAATGGAAGAATTGATTGACAAAATCTTGAAAGGAGATTTGATTTTATGAGAGTACTCAGCATTCATGGTTATGGAGCAAAGGCAATGAACACAGCCAGCACCGCCTTATTGAAAAACGGCTATCAACCGATTTCACCGCAGTTGAATTATGACGAACAACCGCCGAGCGAAATTTTGCGCTTGCTCATGGACACTTACGAACAAGAGCAATGTAATGCTGTCATTGGCAGCAGTATGGGGGGATTTTTCGCCTCACAGGTAACAGCCTTGAAAGGATGTAAGGCGGTTTTGATAAATCCCTGCATTACCCCTTTTCTGATTATGCCAAGGGAAAACAAATATCGTCTGTTCATTCGGGAATATCTGAATTTAATGTCGAATCTTGCAAGGGTGAACGGTGATAATGTTCATGTGATTTTGGGGGCTTTGGATGATGTGATTGATACTCATGATTTCACAAAGTTTTACATTGGCGAAAAAAATTGTATCATTGTACCTGAGGGCGGACACGCAGGCTCAACCCTGCCACTTGACAGCATCATTGCACAATATGGGAAGGACTTTTTCGGGGAATGATTTCACCAATACTTGAAAAACAAATAACAGCAACTTTGCTGTTTGATAAATTATGGAGGTAATTTTATGGACGAAACAATTAAAAAGCAGCTGCAAAAAACAGCTGTCAACATCCGCATGGGAGTTCTCACCGGAACATTTCATGCAAAATCTGGACACCCTGGGGGTTCGCTTTCCATTGCAGAATTGTTGACCTATCTTTATTTTGCAAAAATGCACGTTGACCCGAAAAATCCTGAAATGCCTGACCGTGACAGATTGGTACTTTCCAAAGGTCACACAGCACCGGCACTCTATGCTGCATTGGCGGAACGTGGATTTTTCGACAAAAAGGAACTGGAAAGCCTGCGCCATATCGGGGCAATGTTACAAGGTCATCCAAGTATTACCATTCCGGGGGTGGATATGTCCTCTGGTTCATTGGGACAGGGCATTTCAGCCGCCTGTGGAATGGCACTTGCTGGAAAGATTGACAGTGCATCCTATCATGTGTATACCATCCTCGGAGATGGCGAAATTGAAGAAGGACAGGTTTGGGAAGCGGCTATGTTTGCGGCTCACTATGGATTGGATAACCTGACTGCCATTGTTGACAATAACGGCTTGCAGATTGACGGCAAAATTACGGAAGTTTGCTCCCCTGAACCCATTGACGAAAAATTCAAGGCTTTTGGCTGGCACGTTATTGTAGTAGAGGATGCTCACGACTTTGACCAGATTGATAATGCATTCCGTGAAGCGGAATCTATCACAGGCAAGCCCGTTGCCATCATTCAGAAGAGTATCAAGGGAAAAGGTGTTTCCTTTATGGAAAATCAAGTTGGTTGGCACGGTACAGCCCCCAACGCTGAACAATACGAACAAGGCATGAATGAGCTGAGACAGGCTCTTGCAGAATTGGAGGCGTAATCATGGCAGACGTAAAAAAGAAGGCTACCAGAGAAAGCTACGGCGAAGCTCTCACTGCTTTAGCTGAAAAATATCCGAATCTTGTTGTATTGGATGCTGACCTCGCCGCCGCTACCAAAACAGGCATTTTCAAAAAAGCCTATCCTGAACGCTTCTTTGATTGTGGCATTGCAGAAGCTAACATGATGGGGGTGGCTGCTGGTCTGGCAACTGCTGGGAAAATTCCATTTGCTTCCACATTTGCAATGTTCGCCGCTGGACGTGCCTATGAAATTGTGAGAAACTCCATCGGCTATCCACATTTGAATGTGAAAATCGGTGCAACTCATGCCGGAATTTCTGTCGGGGAAGACGGCGCAACCCATCAATGCAATGAAGATATTGCTTTAATGCGCACCATTCCGGGAATGACTGTCATTGTTCCGGCAGATGATGTGGAAGCAAAAGCCGCTGTAGAAGCTGCCATTCAGTTTGAAGGCCCTGTTTATATGCGTTTTGGGCGATTGGCTGCGCCAATTCTCAACGACCCTGCAACTTATCAATTTGAATGGGGAAAAGGGGTTACTCTGCGTGAAGGTAAAGACATTACCATTGTTGCAACTGGTTTAATGGTTGCAGAAGCTGTCACTGCTGCGGAAACTTTGGCAAATGAAGGCATTGACGCTCGTGTCATCAATATTCACACCATCAAGCCACTTGACAAAGAATTGATTTGCAAGGCTGCAAAGGAAACCGGAAAGATTGTTACTGTTGAAGAACATAGCATTATTGGCGGTTTAGGGGATGCGGTATGCAGTGCTGTTTGTGAGTGCTGTCCTGTACCAGTTACTAAAATCGGTGTCAATGATGAATATGGTCATTCGGGTCCTGCGGTGGATTTGCTGAAACAGTTCGGATTATCCGCTGATAATATCGTTGCAACCGTTAAGAAAGTTCTCAATCAATAATCACACGAAAAAAGCCCCCATCAAAGGGGGCTTTTTTGATTGCCATTATCTTGTTTTGCGAATGATGACACCGTCTTGTTTCCAGATAGAATTAGGCGGAACTGTTCCACGAACACAGGAAGTTGGATAGATGTTGGAATGCTGTCCAATGATTGTCCCAGGGTTCAAGACACTGTTACAGCCAACTTCTACATAGTCGCCAAGCATTGCGCCCATCTTCTTAAGACCTGTCTCAAAGGGTTCACTGTCATTCTTGACCACAACAAGCGTTTTGTCAGATTTGACATTCGAGGTAATCGAACCTGCACCCATATGAGAACGATAGCCAAGAATACTATCCCCCACATAATTGTAATGCGGTACTTGCACATAGTCAAATAAAATCACGTTTTTGAGTTCTGTCGAATTCCCTACAACACAATGTTCACCAATTAAGGCACTGCCACGAATGAACGCACAATGACGAACTTCTGTTTCTCTGCCAATGATACAGGGCGAACCAATGTAGGCAGAAGGAAAAACTGTCGCTGTCTTATGAATCCAAACCCCTTCAGAGGGGTTATCATATTCTTCAGGGCTGAGGTTTTCCCCAATGGAGAGAATCAAGTCACGGATTCCGCCAAGGGCTTCCCATGGATAGGTGAACTGCTGGAGATAATCACCAGCCATTGTTTTTGTCAAGTCGTAAAGTTGAGTAATGGTCATCATCATAAATCCTTTCTTAATGAATTATCTTTATTTTTGTATTATTGGTTGATAAGGCGTTGTTTTAACAATGCTAAATCAATCACATTTACAGTCTTATCAGCATTCAAATCAGCAGTGAGAAATTGTTCCTTGGTGAAAGAATCCACTTTATGTAAATAATGCTGTAATAAAATTACATCAGAAACACTCACGGCATTATCAAAATTGACATCACCAGCTAAAGTGGTTGTTTCTGTTGTGGTGGTCGTAGAGGTAGTAGCTGTTGTAGTTGTGGAAGTGGTAGGCTTTGTGGTTGCAGTGGTAGTCGTTGTAGAAGTGGTAGGCTTTGTAGTTGCGGTGGTAGTGGTTGTGGAAGTGGTGGGCTTTGTGGTTGCGGTGGTAGTCGTTGTGGAAGTGGTGGGCTTTGTGGTTGCGGTGGTAGTGGTTGTAGAAGTGGTAGGCTTTGTGGTTGCGGTGGTAGTCGTTGTGGAAGTGGTGGGCTTTGTGGTTGCGGTGGTAGTGGTTGTGGAAGTGGTAGGCTTTGTAGTTGTGGTGGTAGTCGTTGTGGAAGTGGTGGGCTTTGTAGTTGTGGTAGTTGTCGTAGTGGTTTCTTCTGTGGTAGTAAACAGGCTTCCAATGTATTCATCTGCATACTGAGTTAAATCAAGAGCATATTCCACACCCTCATCATTTGGAGAGGGTGCAACATCATAATAAAGTGTATCTCCCTCAATATGAATTGCAAAAATTTGCCCTTCTGCTTTTTGTTCCTCTGTCAAATCAAATAACCAATAGGGCTGTTTGCCATTCAACAAAAATACAGAATTCGGAGTGGAATAGAAAATAACATCCTTGTAAAAGGCTGGAACGCTGTAATTTCCTACATATACAATCCCTGCATTTTCTGGAGTAACCCAATATCTTGTATCAGAGGTGAGTGATGTCTTTTCAGCGGTTTTGGTGGTGGGGTCATAATCGTACCAGCAATATTCAACAGTATATTTATTGGCATCTGTGGAGGTGACTGCGAACCATTGCCCATCACGGTATTGAACAATTGCATTGCTATTTTTCCAAAAACCATCAAGGCTTTCTTCTGCAACATCCATATCACTTTCAAGAACTTTGGTTAATGTTTTCCAATCGTCTTGTGTATGGTTCGACAGGCGCATATCCTCCGCATTTTTCAGGAATGAATTATGCTTCATTGCGCCTTCATGATAATAAAAATCATCCCAAGTGACATCGACATGATACCACTTATCATCAATTTTGACAATGTTCCAAGCATGACCAAGCTTATCACTTGTCATGAGATGCGTCTCAATGCCTTCACGGTTTAAGAGCATACTGTATAAGCAAGCATATCCCTCACAGACTCCCATATTTCTGGTAAGCATTCCATAAGCAGAATGGCAGACATATTCCTCTTCCTCCGTCTCATACTCCGTCTGGTCGAAATCATAATGATAAGCAAGATAATCATGTAAGAAAAGTGCTTTCTCTTCATCAGACCATTCATCCAGAACAAGGGCTGAAATTTCATCAAGTTGGTTCATGACTGTCTTGTATGTGGCATCATAGTCGGAATCATCTACATAATAACCAAAACGCATTGTACCAATGTAATAGCCATTTGCACGCCCATAGTTAAGGGAAACTTTCTTTGCAAGAATTCCAACCTCATATTCACTAATCAAGACATGATAAATCATTCTGATAGATTCCATGTTATCAGTTGTGATTGAAATTCGTTTGGAACGGCTTGAAGAATCAAAAGTTGCAACGTTAGAATGTTCTGTCATTGCCTTATAAATGCTTTCAGCGACTGATATTGTCTGGGTTTCGGTTAATGTACCTACTGCGCCAAGACAGGAAAAATCCGGCATACTATTGGCTGCTTCTGTGGGAACTGCTGGAATTGTTGTAAGTCCTAACAGGAAAGCACACGAGATAGCGGCAACTTTTTTTATTAAGTTATTTTTTTTCATGATAATACAACTCCTTTGATTTGTAAAAAGGCTTACCGCCATTCCCCCATATTTTTATAGTATCTACTTTCATTGTAACACCATCTCGAAAAAAAGTCAAGCGTTTTCCGAAAAAATGACATTTTATATCAAATAAATGTTTTATTTTTATCGAAAAATACCGTCCGAAAAAATCCGGACGGTTGATTTTAATGTTTCTGGTCTGCAAAATATTGAACCAATGCAGAATAAATTGTAAAGGCAACTTTTTGCTGATATTCCTCAGTCACTAACAGGGCGGCTTCTTCTGGATTGGAGAGAAATCCACATTCTGCCATGACTGTGGGGTTTTTGCTATAATAGCATAAAAATAATTCTTTTCCGCAAAGTTTCGTTTCTCTTTGATTTTCAGGCTGTAAAAATGCTACAAATTGATTCTGTAATGTCTGTGCTAAAACTGCATTCTTAGAATTCGAGTCAGAATAAAACATCTGCGCACCATGGTACTTCGGGTCAGTGAATTGATTTTGATGAATCGAAATACATACCGCTCCTTTGATGGAATTGAATAATTCCAGCCGATTGTCCATGTCAGATTTTTTCTGATTCGCAATCCCTTCAACCCCTTCATCATGTATGGATGTGTCTGTTTCTCTGGTGGTCAGAACTTCATACCCAGAAGCTTGTAACATTGCTTTTAAGTTTAGCAGGATTGCAAGATTGATGTTTTTTTCTACATCTCCATTGATGCTCACACATCCGCCATCCATGCCCCCATGTGGGGGGTGTTCTTAAACATAGTCCATGTTATGACTTTTTTATTACGATATAGCTGTAAAACTTAGGTCAACAGCTTATTTTTTATCTGGTTGAAAATAGGAATATCTATTTCCTTTGTCAGGAATCTTAATGCTGCCTTTCCGGTTTGTTTCAGTATTGTTACGAAACGAGATTCATCTTGTTTTTGGTCAACAATCAAACCACTGACAGCTCCGGCAATGACTGCACCTTTTACTCCAAACACATCCCCAACTACATCAACAATCTCACTGGCTACCTTATTTTTATGCTGTTTCCACATTCCTGAAAATGTTGCTACTGCTGTATTTTTAATTTTAACCAGTGCTTCTGTCATGGTACATTTTCCCTTGATAACATCGCCGATGGCTGACATACTTTCTACTGTCTTGTGGGCTGTTGTTGCAAGCACCTGAAAAGTTGTTGGGGGAATCACACCGCTTTCCTGAGCAATTGCCAATCCAGCCGAAACAGCCACTTTCAAGCCAACATTTGCACCATTTATCAGGATATCTTGCACAGACTCACCTGAAAATGCGGCAGCAACACCTTCTTCAGAAGCTTTTAAGAACACATCAGAGGCAATTTCTCTCAAACCGGACTTACCTGCTTCTAAAGCTATCCCCTTTAAAGTATCCTTTAATTGGTAATCATTCCAATTTTCGTCCTGCCACTCTGTGGAATCATGACCGATTTCAATAAACTCTGATTCTGAAGCAGCTCCAAGACTGATTTGTGATTTGACAATTCCATTGAAAAACTCTGCAGCCATCCTCGCTTTTTCGCCATTTCCACCAGATTCCGCCATGATGTCCGAAGTAAGCCAATTTTCCGCAGACTGCCCCTTTGCAAGGGCAGTATTCATATCAGCTTTCTTTTCTTCCATCAGGTTCAGGGTTTCGATAATTTCGCCGGAAATGGCGTGAACGGTATCTACCGTTTTAGCAGGGAGCTGTTTACCTAGATAGTCTTGTAACCATTTCTCGGGGCTTTGCTCCATTGCGTGTTCTGCATAGTCCAGAACGGCGCTCTGTATGATTCCTGTTAATTTTGAAATATTATTCATTTATTTCACTCCATGTTTTTCGAAAGGAATTCCCTTTCCTTTTGCAATGCTTACTAATTTACGCTCAAGATTCTCTTCACATTTTCTACCTAAAATTAATTTCTTGGGTTTTATTTGGAACAGAACAGATTTTGGAGAATACAATTCAAAAGGTAATTTTTTTTGATTCCAATAAAGGTAACATACTTCAAAAGTATCTAATTTCACTGCATTACCATTGATAATTGGTACTTCAGTACAAAATTCACCCACTGCAGAATAACTCCCTGTTTCTCTTTTGTAAAAATTATTACAGGTTAAAAATAATACAACACGCACTTCTTGCTCTTCACGCCAGCATGATTTTTTATGCATAACCTGTGCAACAACTTTCTCCTTATCTGGCATCTCTAAATACAATACTGGGGTAGGGTCATCATAAATAACATTACCTATCATAATTTCTGAAAATTCTTTTAGTTCATCTTTATCGTATTCCAAGCAGAAGCCTTGTCCACCATTTGCATAATATCCCCACATATTATCCAAATCTGGACTTTTAGACAAACAGCAAACTCTCAACCGAAATTTTTGAGCTTTGATGAAAGTGGGAATATCACTTTCTTCGTACATTCTCAGAAAGATAGAATCTTCCCTTAATTTTACATTAAATTCCAAATCATCATTAAACTCATCAACATGGCTAAAACACAAAATGTCCTTTTCAAAATTCTCAATTGCATATGGAGAAAGATTGCTATAATATTTATAAATCATACTGATACTCCCAAATTTCTCAAGCTTTTCTTTGCCGTTTCATTTCCCTGCATAGCTGATTTCCTGTACCACTCTATAGCTTTTGCTTTATTGGGTGCTACACCTTTTCCATCACGATACATATTTCCCAAGTTACTCTGCGCCCAAGCATAACCCTGTTCAGCAGATTTGATATACCATTCTACAGCTTTTGCATAGTCTTGTGGCACACCATTCCCACTGTAATAACAATTAGCAAGACTGTTTTGAGCGAATTTATTTCCCTGCATAGCTGATTTTCTGTACCACTCCACAGCTTTTGCATAGTCTCGTGGCACACCATTCCCATTATAATAACAATCGGCAAGATTACTTTGTGCCTGTGCATAGCCCTGTTCAGCAGCTCTTTTAAACCATTCTACTGCTTTTGCATAATCTTGTGGCACGCCTTTGCCTTCTCTGTAAAAATAGCCCATCCAGTCTTGTGCTGTACTATTTCCTTGCTCAGCAGCTCTCCTGTACCATTCTACTGCTTTCGCATAGTCTTGTGGTACACCTCTACCATCACGATAACAACCACCAAGATTACATTGAGCCTGAGAATAACCCGAATAATAAGGATGCACTTCAGCCGCTTCTTGATACCATTCCACAGCTTTCGTATAGTCTTGTGGTACACCTTTTCCGTTATAGTAACAATTACCGAGAGCAGTTCGAGCCTCATTGTCTGCTTGCTCTGCCGCTTTTTGATACCATTCTGCCGCTTTTGTGTAGTCTTGTGGCACACCATCGCCATTATAATAACAATTGGCAAGACAACGCTGTGCACCACTATGCCCTCGTTCAGCTGCTTTTTGATACCATTCCACAGCCTCTGCATGGTTCTGCGTTACACCTGTTCCATCAAAGTGACAGTCAGCGAGTGCACACTGTGCACCACTATACCCCTGTTCAGCGGATTTTTGATACAATTCTATAGCCTTTGCATAGTCTTGAGTTACACCTGTTCCACTAAAGTAACAACTAGCAAGTGCGCATTGTGCAACACAATTTCCTTGTTCAGCGGCTTTTTGATACCATTCCACAGCTTTTACATAATCGCCGATTTCATGATAGTAACGATGTGCAAGTTCCATCTGAGACTCAATATGTCCGTGTTCAGCGGCTTTTTGATACCATTCCATTCCTTTTGTGTAATCATAAATCTCACCACACTCAAGATAGTAAAAGCCCAATAAAGCTTCAGACTCAATATCTCCATACTCAGCAAGTTTTTGCTGCCATTTCACAGTTTCTTCGAAGTCATCAACATCCTCTGCAACTCTCTTCATTGCCTGAACACAGCCTTGTTCAGCGATTTTTATGAATACTTCTTCATATTCTCCATCATATCTATAATCATCCACCATAATATATTGAGCTAATGCAAACCCTTGTGAGGCACACTTTTTCAGTAAATTCCAATTATCATCCTCATCAGAGTTTAGGTCAAATTCAAATTCTTGCTGCAGTTCCCAACGATACAATGACGGTACTACAAAGGTGCTATATCCGAACATCGCTAAAAAGTCACCACTTTTAGCCATTTTTCTTAATAACGGTATAGCTTGTTTCAAAATATTTTTACTTTTATCATCATCACTGCAACAACTAAATGCATATTCAATAGATGAAAGAGGTTCTCCGTAACCATAAGACTTTTCAAGCCATTCACGACACTTAGATTCGTCAATCAACATTCCTAAACCATATTCATAATACATAGCAACAAGATACATTGCTCTAGGATTTCCTTCTAATGCAGCTTTTTCCAATTCTGGAAAAGCTTCTGTCCATTTGTTTTCAATATACAACTGTTCAGCAGTAATGTAGGAATTGATAGCTTCCTCATACTGAACACTTTCAAAAATAATCCCTACTTGTGTATACTCATGAATATATTTTTTGTCTTCCAAATGCACAACAGGATGATTTAATCCAATATAACGAATATCTTCTTTTTCAAATGGAATCGAAAACTTTTCACCATACAGATACACTTTTTCTGGCGACCCATCCAGAATTTCAAGCAAATCCTCCTGATTCATAGCGACCAAATCAATATTGTTGAGAATTTCTCTATCGTCTGTGAATACGCTCAATATTGCAAGCTTTTCCTTCCTGCGCTGAATGACCTCTAAATCTTCTACGTTCTCGTCATGATATTCCACATCGAAAATAGCACAAAGTTTCTGATTCAGGTCAGGCATATCTGCGGACAATGCGCTGACGGCTTCGGCTTTGTCGTCATAATAACGGTCAGCCAGCCATGTATACAATCTTCCGTCTACAAAATAGCCAAGAACCGATTCAAGGTCAAAATTTGCTCGTAACTCTTCAATTGTTCTTGCATCTGTTCCATTCCTTAACTTTAATGGAAATTTGATTTTTCGTGCCATTGTTTACCTCCTGTTTACTTTGAAGCACTCTTGAAATGCCGATTTTCATACTCTTTCGACAAATTCGTGAGTGATTCTTTCATAATTTCCGAGAGAGAATGTGTGTTCTTGATTGCCTTACTGATATACTCCGTAGTCAAGGTACTGCTCCCATCAATAAACGCATTTTCGATAGCATCAATCACAACGCCCTCCACGTCTGCACCGCTATAACCCTCTGTCATGGAAATCAAGCTGTCAATATCAATTAGGTTGATGTCCTGTTTTCTGCGCTTCTTGATGTGGATTTCAAATATTTTTCTGCGTTCTTCTGCATTGGGAAGCCCTACATAGAAAATCTCATCAAAACGACCTTTTCGCATGAGTTCAGGCGGTAATTTGGTAATATCGTTAGCAGTTGCCACAACAAAGGTAGAGCTTGTTTTTTCCTGCATCCATGTTAAAAATGTACCGAACAACCGGACTGTCACTTCATTTCCAGTTCCATTCACGCCAGCGAAAGCCTTTTCCAGTTCATCAATCCAAAGAATACACGGGGAAATTGCTTCGGCTAAAGCAATCGCTTTTCTCATGTTCTCCTCAGATTCGCCGACATATTTTCCCATAATTTTACCCATGTCGAGGCGCAAAAGCGGAACATTGAACATTTGTGCAGTTACTTTCGCACACAGTGACTTTCCACACCCCGGAACACCGGCAATCATGACACCTTTTGGCATATTGACACCATAAGCAACAGCCTTGTTAATCTGACTAAATACCTTTGATTTTCGTGAAAGCCAGCTTTTAAGATTTTCAAGCCCACCAATATCTTCCGGACGTTCTTTCAGAGGAATCATTTCTAAAATTCCAGACTTCATAATCATTTGCTGTTTTTGAGCAAATATCAATTTCAAATCTTGTTTGGTGAATGTACCATCACTTGCAAGTGCTGAAGCTAAAAGATTTTCAATCTCAAAGTCCGTCAACCCTTTGAATGCCATTGACATATCTTCCAATAATACATCCGAAATGGGAACACCCTGTTCTTGGGAAAAGGAACGAATCAAGGTGATAATCTCACCTTGTGTAGGGTATTGCATCTCCAGAATCGTAATAAATTTTTCAAGCTCTTTAGGAAGTTTCAGCATAGAGGAGACAATCAAAACTGTAGCATCCATCCCCATAGAGATTTGCAAAGCAATTTCTTTCAAACAAGTAATCACTTTTGGGTCATCCAGATAAAGATGGGCATCCTTAATGACAAGATATTTTCTTTCTAACTCTCCCTTATCAGAAAGCATATCTAATGTTTCTGCGAGACTTTTATCAGGAAGCAAGGGCTGTTTCGTAGAAAAATCACTGAACCCCTTTGCACCATTCCATTCTAATCCTTTTCTACCGCCCATAACCTCTTTGATGACTCCATCAACTTTTATTTCTTCAAATGAATTGATATAGATGATAGGAAATCCAGCATCCACATGGCTAATAAGCTCTTTTGTCACATTCATTAAAACTAATTCCTTTCATCAAAAATTGAATCACTAATGATTGATTGAAAATACAATCTCAGTGTTATATAATAACTATTGTACACTATCGCAAAAGACGGCATTTTATGACAAGCCTATGTTTCTCCCCTGAATTCAGTGAATCATTCAAAACAGTTGACGGAAATTTTGACGGTGAATTTACTTTTTAAGCAACCAATCTGAATAGGTTCATGCACTCCTTTTTCCGTTCAATTGAGGAATGAACATATAATTTCAATGTCGTTTCGACAGAGGAATGTCCCAAAATTTCGGACAATGTTTTCACATCAAATCCCATTTGAATGCAATTGGTAGCGAACATGTGGCGCAAGCTATGATAATGGATTGACGGCAAACCTGCTTTTTTGAGGATTGACTTGAAACGTCTTTGCATGGTTCTTGGTTCAATGGGATGATTTGAATCAGACAAAATATAATTATCATCCTGACTTCCGAAATTTCCCAGCAATTTCAATAAAAATTCCGGAATGGGTATGCATCGGCAGGAGCTGTTTGTTTTAGGAGTATCAATTGAAATGATTGTACCATTTTCTGTAGAGATACGCTGAATGGTTCGCCTGACTGTCAGAATGCTTTTCTCAAAATCAATATCAGACCATTTCAGTCCACAAACTTCCCCGACACGAAGTCCCATATACAGGCTTATTAAAATGCAAATTGACGTATTATCTTGATGCTGTAATAAATGATGGGTAAGCTGTTTTTGTTGATATTCCGTGAATAATTGCATTTCCTTTTTCTCTGATTTTGGTAAAATGACATCAGCAATGGGATTTTTGAACCCATACACACGGCTGACATATTTTGTCATTGTCTTGAACACAATCACAATATCAGAAACATATTTTGCAGAAAGACCAGAATCTAACTTTTTTTGCATGAAACTATGCAAATGCTTTGCGGTCAGATTTTCATAGCGTAAACCGCCGAATTCCGGTAAAATATGCTTATTTGCTTTCATGCGATAATTCGCATAGGTGGAAGCCTTGACACGCAATTTCACGGAACATAGCCATTCTTCAAAAAGTTCTTTCACCGTCAATTTACCGGATGACTGAAACTGTTGTTTGTCTGCTTTGCACTTCAATAATTTTTCTTTGACTTCCTGATATGATTTTGCATAGACGGAATGATATTTTGCTTTTCCATCGGGTAAATATCCGGCTAAATATCGTCCTTCATAGCGACCATCTTTGCGCTTATAAATATTTTCTCCTCTTCGAGCCATGAAATCCCCTCCCTGACAGACCAGAAAACTGACGGTGCAATCACTTTGAATAAGTCTCAAAATGAACAAATAGCCAAATAAATATTTGTGCAAAATGATGATTTTTAGCTAAAATATCAAATTTGGCTTGCATAACACGTCGAATTATGGTACAATGTATACAGATTTGTGAGTGTCGCAAAATGCCGTCTTTTATGGCAAAAATGAACCTGTGATTTTAGGTCACAGGCTTTTTTCTCTTGACAAATATTTCCGCCTGTGCTACAATCATTGTAGCATGATTTTCGGGTAAAATTTATTCGGAAAATGCAGAAATTCATTCGGAAGGGAAAATTTTCATGCAAAGGCTAACTTTAAATATCTTTATTTCACTAATAATCAAATCGAAAGTGACAGGAAAAGGCAAAATCGGCAACGGGAAATTGCTGGTTCGTCTGCTTTCCATCATTGCAGACCATGAAAATCAAAGTATTACCAAAGAATGGAATATCCTTGAAAAATTCAGCGATAATCCGGTCAAAGCAAGTGCTTACCAAAAAATTGACCGCTTGATGTTGGATTTTCTTTCCACTGGGAATCGGTTTCCAATTGAAAAATTTTCGGTAAGTTCATTTGAGAAAAATACAAGCATTGATGGGAAAAACAATTTAAAAGGATATCAGAAATATTTGCAGGAAATGGGTAATTTTTGTGAAGAAATTCTTGACAAAGAAAAAGCTTCTGCATTGATTTTTACCCTGTTGGAGATAATCAAATGTGATAATACAATTACAACAATTTTCTATGGAAATGAATTTTTGCCCAAAGAAAATTTGTTCGGAACTCCTGCGCATCCAAAAAGAATTTGTATCGAAGCATTACTTTTAGGCTTACTATACCAGACGTTGAAAGAATTCACTCCGGCATCTGCCGGAGATATTGCACTTCTGCATTCAAAAAAATTACTGTTTCATTTGGCATGGTTGGGCGGTAAAAAGAATTTGACTCTCTGGAAAAATCCCGATGAACTGCAAAAAATACTGGATTTGGAAATTTCGGTTTCTGTGAAAGAAAATCTACAGATTGAACAAGTTCGTACAAAGGAAAGCTATCCGGTAGAAATTTTGAGAAAAGGCAAGGACTTTCAGCCGAGGGATGAAAATACAATTCATGCGCAAGTTATCCTGAAATACGGTTCTGACGAGGAGAGGCAGGCATTTTTATTTCAGCCGGAAAACGGCTTATATCCGTCACTTTTCGATTTTCAGCAAGAAAAACATATTTTCTTATGTGGTGCAGGAGGAATGGGGAAAAGTTTCTTACTGCAACATCAGAAGGGATTATACTTGTCACTGGTAAGCTATCGGAAAGAAATCCGGAAAGAAATTTTTCCGGAAGTATCGTGCTGGATTTTGGTGCAGATTTTACTGAAATATCATTATCAATACGAATACGAAACATATGAAATCTGTTCGGCTCATGAAGGCGAACAAAATTTATGGAAACAAATATCAGAATTATTGCAAATTTTTCAGAGTTCCCCTCAAAGCAACCATCCTGATTATACCATTTTGCTGGATGGATTTAACGAAATTTCTCTTTTACAGCAAGATGCATTGGCAAACGAACTGCAAATGATTTGTGAAAAATGGCATAATGTCAGAGTGATTATTTCGGGGAGAAATTTCCCGTTTCAAGAGGTTTTTCAGGATTTCGAGAAGCTCAGAATAGAAGGGATTCCAAAAACATTCAGACAAACATTGCTTTCTGATTTTCCTGACGCTGTCAAAGACCTTCATCTTTTTGAAATCCTCACGATTCCGCTTTTTATGCGCTATTTTCTGGAAGCAAATCACAGCGGAATTCAAGCGCATACAAAAGGTGAAATTCTTGATTTTTACTTTGAAAATGCAATTAAAAAATATGATAAATCCATTCAGTTTACTGTAAAATATGCAGTGCCGTTTCTTGCTTATGCATCAGATTTATACCCAATTTTCAGGCGTTCCGAAGTATCAGATGCCATTGAAAAAGCCGTTGAAATTTTTATTAAGCGGGAAACTGTCTGGCAGGATGTGACCGCTCCTGAAAGATTCCGGAAGCAAGCACTTTTAGAAGATTTGCAGTCAATTGATTTCGTAGAAATTCTAATTGAACAATTAGGAATTTTAGAAGTTGTGCAGGGGTATCAACTGCAATTTTCACATGAATATATCCGTGAATATTTTACCGCAAAATATGTTTTGAATGCTGTACAAACCATAACCATTTGCTACGACAACAAGCCGGAACAGAAGGAACAGCTAATTGATAGTTTCATGCTTAACAGAAACTGGTCAACTTTGTTTGACCAACCGTATATTATGATTGGCGAAATTTGCGGAGATTACCGCAATATTCCTGATGAAAATGGCATTCTTGATTATCACAGAACGGAACTTGATGATTTGCTTGACATTGCAAGAGAATTTCATGTGAATATTGTCGTGGAAAATGTGATTCATGTGATGAAATTTACTCGAAATTACTTGATTTGTGGAGTAGATTTCAGCGGATTGGTTCTTGTAGGATTACAGACATCAAGTGTTACATTTCATTATCATGGAAATTACCCATGTAATTTTCAAAACTGTAGAGTTTGGACTCTTTCCAAACCGGACAGCGACTGCAAGCCCTACCAGAATTGTGATTTCCGGAATTGTAATTATATGGGATATCCTGAAACAAAGGAAAATTTGCGTGAAATGGGCGCAATTGTTGACTAAATAGAAGATAAGCCCAGCGTGAAAACTGGGCATAATTTATCACATTTTTTTATTTATAGCCTCAAAGGAAAGCCAAGTCGGATTGCCTGTCACACTATGAACGTAATCGCAGAATTGAAGCATATTTTGTGGACTGCTATTGAACATCATCCCATTGGTATAGCTCACGGAGTTTGCAATAATATGCGCATGATATAGGGAATTTCCCTGATTTTCGCAATGGGTACACTGCACTGTTTGAAAGTCGTTTGCAAAATATTTGGCGATTTCTTCAGTATACCGACAAGCCGTTTCAGCATCCTGAACCGACTTGTCATAGGACACAATCATATGTACAAGCTGATTACCACTTGTTTTCCCGAAGTACTCTTTCACGTCACGCATTTGTTCATACATACTCTGGGGAGAAGCTGGGTTTACACCGTTTCCGCTCAAAGATAAAGGAATTTCGCCGTTTTTATCATGCACATAAGTAAGCGCATTTTTCAGGTATTTTTCTCCGCCAGTAATATCTCTTTTCACTTTAATAACATCCATAATTTGTCAACCTCTTTCTGCATTTTGTTAATTGTTTCCGGTGCAAATTCCTGCACCGCATCCGTCGCCATATTGGTGATATTTTGTAATTGTACCATCATTTTAGGTGTGATGTGATTCTCTCCGTGAACTGCGGTCGTAATTATGTAGTTGCTTACAGTCATGCCGTGAGAATCTGCCTGTTTCTGCACACGCTGGTGCTGTTCCTCGGTCATACGAATAGACGTAACCTTGGTCTTTTTCTCATCTGGACTTCTCATAGGAAATCCCTCCTTGCATCATATTTTAGTAACCATAAGGGATGTATGCGTATAAGAAAATATATTAGTAATCATTTTCTTATATAATAGAGATATATTTAACATACAGGCGCTCCCTTCGGTCGCTAATTATCATATTGTATTACAATTTTGGAATTATTTTAATTTTTGATATAAATATAATTATTATGACAATAGCTATCAGCCGCCTTAGTGCGGCTGATTTTTATGTCACCATCAAAATGAAAGGAGGGAAAGCCATGTTTGACAATCCACGTTACCTGACAAGGGGAGTACATGAAACGATTCCGTTGGAGCTGCAACTGTTTCTGTGGGAATGTATCGACAGAATGCCCCAACCAAGGGATTATTTCCAGATTTTTGAGCTGAACGACATCGACGGAATGCAACACATTGTTCACAGCTCCGAACAGCCGGAATATACGATGAACTATTTCATTCCCACGCTGAATGCTGTCTCTGCAAAAATTTATGTGATTGACAGTAAGGAATACTCAACCATGTTACTTGCGGAAGAGTACTAAAAACGACCGAATATCCACACAAATAGCCCGCCGATTGGCGGGCTTTCGCTATTTTAAGGAGGAAAACAATGGAAGAAGAGGTAAGAATTTGCGACTGTTGCGGAGCTGAAATCTCCGAAGACGAAGACTATTCTTGGGTTGGCGAAGACATTGTATGCGACAATTGCAGACGTGACGAATGCGGATGTTGTGAAAACTGCGACGAGCTTATCTACGACAGTGAGGCAATCATGGAAGATGGGCATTTCGTTTGTCGTTCCTGTTACGAAAACGAATATTGTCGCTGTGCTGACTGTGAACGATTATTGCATCAGGATGATATTTATACTTATGATGACATGGATTTTTGTTATGATTGTTACGTGGATAAAAGCAAAACAATTCACGAATATTCGTATAAACCCGTTCCAATTTTCTACGGCAAAGGAAAACGATTTTTCGGTGTTGAGTTAGAAGTTGACGAAGGCGGTCACGATACTGACAATGCTCTTGAAATTATGGAAGAGGCAAATTTTGATAATGAGCATATCTACATCAAAACTGATGGAAGTCTGGATTGTGGCTTTGAGATTGTAACCCATCCAATGACATTGACGTATCATCTTCACGATTTTTATTGGGAAGATGTTCTGCACAAGGCTGTACAGTTGGGCTATTTGTCGCATCAAACTTCAACCTGTGGACTTCACATCCATGTCAACCGCAGTTCTTTGGGGAGAACGGAATCTCAGCAGGACGATATCATTTCCAGAATTTTGTATTTCGTCGAGACGAACTGGAATGAGATGCTTCGGTTTTCGAGAAGAACACAGAGCAACATTAACCGTTGGGCTGCTCGGATGGGCTATGAACATCACCCGAAAGACCTGCTGAAAAAGGCAAAGGGCATCTATGGCAGATATTACGCCGTGAACATTTGCCCCCATCAGACTATTGAATTCCGTCTTTTCAGAGGCACTTTGAAGCTGAATACTTTGTATGCTACGTTGCAGATTGTGAACAGAATTTGTGATGTTGCTATGAATTTAACTGATGATGAACTGAAAAAACTCTCGTGGTCAGAGTTCGTCAGTCAAATTAGCGAACCGGAGTTAATTCAGTACTTAAAGGAACGCCGTCTCTACATCAATGAGCCAATCACAATCGAGGAGGAAATGTAATGGGAACGAAAACCAGAATTGCGAAAAAGGCAGC
>Ga0326511_10000322_pt1 | contig 41121 bp, 28 predicted proteins | sample 0_2496_0518_D_FD_203701 | JGI IMG/M metagenome (GOLD analysis project Ga0326511, IMG submission 203701) | Bovine rumen microbial communities from UC Davis, California, United States - 0_2496_0518 | ecosystem: Host-associated > Mammals > Digestive system > Stomach > Rumen | place: USA... | reverse complement strand
ACGTGCTGTTCGGTCCTTTCGGGTCGTCGGTAGTCTGGGCTTGCTCGGTGAGCGAGGCCGTCTGCGAGGCAGAAGTGATAGTCGGACGGAACTCATCGGCGGCATACCCCGTCTGTACAGAGTCCATTATGGGTGCCACATTGTTCTTAGTCCGGATGAACACATATTCGACGCCGTCGCCGTCCATTCCGTTTCGTCCGTATCGGCTCCAGATGGTTGGCGTGTTGAATGCTCCCCAACGTCCGTTGGCCTTGTCGTAGTCTCGGAACGCGGTATATTCGATGTCGCCTGGTGAGGAGACTCCCGCCGGGTTGTCGTTCCAGTTGGTCGGCACGAAGTCGTCGGTGAGGTAGCAGTTATAGATGCCGTCCGTCTGTCCGCTGACGGGCTCTCCTTTGGCCGTTCCCGTGGTGCCGGAATATCCGCTGTTGCTGTTCACGCGGTATATCCACTCCCGCTCCTTGGCATCCTCTCCTGGTGTTCCGTTGTCGCCGCTGATGCGCACCGGCGTGCTCCATTCGTCGACGGTGCCGGTCTGCGTGTTCAGCATGCCCGTCGCCATCCATAGGAAGTAGTTGTTGGTGCGGTTGGGCGCCGACGCGCTCCACCCTGAGCCTGCCGCCGGCGGATAGGTCAGCGAGGACGGCACATCCGGTGGCGTGGTGTCGCTGGCATCCCACTTGTAGATGCTGACGGAGGTTGCTCCTGGCGTCCCCTTCACGTAGTTCCAGGCATACTTCTTCGCTGCCGCCAGCTTCTCGGCATAGGTCGATGCGTCGGCACCAGGGTCTTCCTCGTTATGGTCCACACAGAACCCCATCCACTCGTAGTCGTCGCGCTGCTTGACGACGCTGAAGCCCGTGACCTTCGTCACCGTTCCGCCGCTGATGGTGACGTCGGTGGCGTAGGCTATATGCACGTAGCTGTTGTCGCCCGGATCTCCCTTGAACTCCCCCAGGTCTCGCCATCCTGCGGGCACCCCTTCCTGCTGGCTCGTGCCGTCGTAGAAGTATAGGTGTCGGTTCTCGTTCACGACAAAGCAGTCGCCTACGCTCATGCCCGTCAGACCCTGCAGCGACGTCTGTCCGGCGGAAGCACTGGCCGTATAGAGCACGTCGACGCTGCCCATGAGCTGCACGCCCGTCCCGTCTCGTCCTTCTGCCTTGGTTCCCGTCTTTACGCCGTTCAGGTACCAATAGCCATCTTCGCCGATAGTCCATACGTCGGCGTCGTCCGTCCACTTCGACCATAGCGACATAGTGTAGTCGTTGTTCTTGCCTGTGTATTTCGTCCACTGCCTGGTGCCGTCGGAGGCTGCTGCGCCTTTGCTGCGCGTAGCCACCCATTCGTATGGGTACGTGCTGTTCGGTCCTTTCGGGTCGTCGGTAGTCTGGGCTTGCTCGGTGAGCGAGGCCGTCTGCGAGGCAGAAGTGATAGTCGGACGGAACTCATCGGCGGCATACCCCGTCTGTACAGAGTCCATGACGGGCGCCTCGTTGTTCTTGGTTCGGATGAACACATATTCGACGCCGTCGCCGTCGGTGCCGCGCACACCCCAGTTGCTCCACAGCACCGGATTGCCGAACGGTCCCCACTGCTGGCCGGCTCCTGCGGGCTTCTCGCGGACCGACATATAGACATAGCGGTTATCATTGTTGGCAGGCATGGCGGTGTCGCTCCAGCCGTTGGGCACGAAGTCATCGTCGGCTACCGTCCGACCTGTGCTTGATATGTCGGGCGTGGTGATGTTTGCGGGTAGCGTACCGCTGAATGGATAGGTGTTCTGCCGGATATAGATATACTCGCGGTCGCTGCCGTCCTCGCCGGCTGCACCATCGATTCCACTGATGCGGACGGGGGTGCTCCATGCGTCGATGGCACCGTTGCCGTGCTTGATGCTGTTGCATTGCCACAGGTTCCACTCGCCGGTGGCGGGTCGGTCGGGCATGGTTTTGCTCCACTTGTCGGTGGGATAGACATTTGCCGCGCCAGTGGCATCTCCTGCAGCCGGTGCGGGTTCCTCGCTGCTGGTGGATGTAGGCTTCAGCGGTGTAAGTCCCACCTTGTACCAGCGGTAGATGCTGATGGGTGTGTCGCCCTTTTCGCCATAGCGTATGTAGGCCACCGTGGTGCGTGCCAGTACTACCTGTGCGCCGTTCTCCAACCAGAGGTTGATGCTCTTTCCTGCCGCGAATGCCGACACCGGCAACAGGCCACGACCGTCTGTCAGCGTCAGCTCTGGTATCTGACTCTCCTCGTCCTGCTGTTCGTCGACAGGCCAATACAGTACGCGCAGCTGTGCTCTCGTGATGTAGGCATTATCGGGGTAGAACAGGCTCCCGTCCTGAGCCTTGGCACGGATGCGGACGCTGACGCCATTGGCGGGGGAGTAGGGCTCCACCTTGGCGGGGTTGTAGGTGACGGCACCTGCCGAGAGTTCCAGCTCATAGGTGGCTATCGTCTCGGCATAGACGGTGATGACAGCCGTCGTGAGCGGCACCAGCTCCGGCTCTTCCGGGGTGTCCGAGGCTTCCGGGCTATCTTGAGCTTCCGTGTCTTCCTGGGTTTCCTGATCTTCCGTTGCTTGGCCTTCATCGCTGCCTTCCTCATCTTCCTCAGCCTCCTTCTCGCCCCATGCCGTGATAGTGAAGGTGGCGGCTACGGCGGCAGCAAAGTCGTCGCTGTCGCCAAGCGTATGGGCAAGCGTTATCTGCCCGTCGGTCATAATTCGCTCTGTCGGTGTCGTCTCCTCCTCGCTTTCTTCTGCCGTCTCCTCGCCAGTGTCGGCGACGGGATGGTTCCATGCCTCGTCGGCCTGAGCGTTGCCAGAGTCTCGGGTGATGGTCCATTTACGCACCTTGTCGGCAGCATCCTTCTCCCATCCTTCCACGAGGCTGGCCTTGATGTCCAGCTGCTGGCTCCACAGCACGTATGGAGCCATGCCGACGGCATTGTCGCCGATGCTACATTCCAGCTCTATGCGCAGGGGCAGGCCGTCGGGGTTGAGCGTCCATTCAGCATTCCATTGCTCCGTGCCGAGGATGCCAGTGTCGAGGTTAACGGTACGCTGTCCGTTACCGTCTATGGCCGACACGGTTCCGAGTCTCACCCACCAGTAGTCCGGATCGTCAACGACCTTCGGGAACCCCCGCTCGTCATACTGCCCGTCAAGACCGCCCTGCATGACGTAGGAATACTTGTCGAACCATTGCCCCGCCAGCCCGTAAGGGTTGTCCGGGCCATACTGAGACTGAGGCGCAAAAACGAGGTAGGCGCTGCCATCGGTGACGTAAACCTCGCTTTTCTGAAGCCTGGCATAAATGGTGTAAGGGCCATTGCCGCCGTTCAGTCTTCGGTTGCGTCCGGTCAGCGTCCATTCGCGGAAAGAGTTGGTGTTGGGATTAATACCGAGCCTTTCTACGCCTGGGGCAAAAACCTTGATCTTTGCCCCACGGCTGATGGTGACGGCCAGGTCGTTGGCCGAGCCATTACAGTTGGGTACGATGCTGATAGCCGATGGTGCTATGTAGTGAACGGGAGATGTACGCATGATTTTTATATCGCCTTTAGATTTTGCCGCAAAATATCCATTATAGGCATGAATATCAAGGGCAGGATTTCTATTCCGAGCCGCAGGATTTTCATTATAGCCCACAGAATTTCAATTATAGCCCACAGAATTTCAATTATAGCCCACAGAATTTTCGTTCCGCCTGCCTGCCCTTGATTCGCGCTCGCGTAATATATATAATGTGTGCAAAACTAAGGCGATATAAAAATCATGGAACATCTTGCATTAGAGGTTTTCGACCTCGCTACTACGGAGAACCCGAACCCCACTGGCAGCCAGTATGCCGTACTGGAGCCGGACGCAACCATCACCATCACCGACACGTCGGAGATTTTTGCCGACGGCGACGTGTGGTCCTACGACTTTACACTGAACGTACACGCCAACGCACACCTGTTTGGCACGGCGGGCGACATACACGGCTCGCGGCTGCACGAACAGATCAACAAGCGCAAGGCCCGCCTGTGGGTGGAGGGCGTACCGCTCTACCTGGGCTACCTGAAGCTGGGCGACGAAGCCGAGGTGGACGCAGAGGGCAACGTGGATGTCAGCATCGAGAGCGGGCAGAAGACGTTTGATGAGTTACTCGATGGGCTGAACGCAAGAGATATACCGATGATGGGTGATCACCTGATAGGCGTAGCTGTATGGCGAGACCGCTTGCCTCGCGTTAGAATCACTTACAGAGTTGCCGCTACAGAAGTGTGGGCAGGACCCGTCGGCACTGCCTACTCTGACGAACGGACAGTGGACGTAGATTTAGCTCTCAATGACAATCAACTGGCAACCCGCTGGCCAAAATATGTCATACATGATGGGATTTTCAAAAAAACAAACGGTGAAAACTATGTTGTCAATCGCAGCGAAACCATCAACACAGACGTTCCATACGATGACAACGCACCAACTGCCCATCCTTACTGCAATGTAGAGATAGGTTATCAACAAAAAGACGATGAAGGCAACGCTGTTAGAGGTTATACCATACACGAAAGTACATGGCCAAATACAGCACCCTGCTTTTATGTCATGTATTGGCTTCGAGCTCTGATGGCACATCTTGGCATTTATATAGAAGAAAACCAGATGCAGGACGTCGAAGACTTGCGCCGATTATTCTTCATGAACACCCTTTGTGCTTACGATGAACCAGAAAAGGCCCCCACTTCTTCTTCTGGTGAAACGAAAAATTTGAGATTGACGGGTAATCTATTACCGTCAGAAGTAAGATATGAGTATGATTTGTCTGAAAGTAAAGGTATTACAACCAATTCCACCATTACTGTCATCGAGCATGAAAGAATGGCACCTTCTATAGAAAATCCAACTTTTGAGGTTACCAAAGTAGAATCTTTAGGCGACGAAACTATAATAGGACACCCGGCCTACGCTACCCCAGACTGCTTCCCGAATGTAGACTCTAACGAGATAATCACTGCCTTAAACGAAGGTTTTGGTGTGAGGTTCCTGTTTGACAACGACTACAGACGGGTCCGCATTGTATTGCTTCGTGAAATTTTCCGTTCAACGGATATTGCTGAATTGAAATGCGAAATCATCAGCAGTTCAAAAACGGAGAACGCTATACGAGGATTCATGATGTCATATAGCGGAGACGACACGTCATTTAAACTACCTATATTCGATAAGGTACTTGATAAAGAACATGATGCAGATACCACGGGCAACAACTATACACTCACGCCTGCTGTCTATTCGGATGTTATAAAGCAAGCGAGTGCATTCAATAAACACCTCTATTATACTGACAACGGAAACGCTTACGCCTATAAAGTTGACGAAGAAGCCAAGCGTTACAAAGATTTATATCCATCCCTTTTAGAGGTAGCAAGTTTTATTGATGCGGTTGACGGAAAGTGTAGCGGCGAAAATGGAACGTTCGAAAGTCATACCCTGAACTTTACACCTCTTATTGTCAATGATGCAAACATGGAAGCCGAAAAGAAGGGCTCCAAAGAACAGAAATTCTTCGCTTTCGTAGGCGAGGAAATGAAAAAAACAGATAGCGACTTCTCTGTTACTGGAGATTTGTTTTTCCAAGCGAGCGCAAAAGGGGCCATCATCGAAACGGAACGAGACTGGAACTATTCTCATGGCAAGTGGAGTGTAGATATTGACGTAGAGGGATATATATATGAGACATACAAATTAAGATTAAAAGATAATTTCGATGCGAACGACGACGGCGTAGCTCCCATTGAAAAGCATGAATGGGGACTTACCCTCGGTGTGATGCGCGGTAGTGGAAGCGGTGCCTATGTAAAATATGATCCAGACCCATTTGACGGGGAAGGAAACGACACATGGTACATTGTTCCTGGTGGTAGTGAAACAGCACATCCCGACACTTGTGACAGCTATGGAAATGAGTGGTTTTATAACCCTGGCGTAGACCAAGAAACGATAGAAGTTGTTACAAACCAAGAAGCTGTTGCTGAGCTGCAGAATCAGTTCCCGAATAGTAATGCACCTTTCTACGACGCAGACAAAGGCTACCTGACGATTGCTGGAGTAGGTACTATTTACACCAAAGACGGCAAAGCACACAGAACTCTTTTCGGATGGGGGTATAGTAAAGTAGGTGCATTATACACAAGCCAGATTGTTGCAGATTATCAAACAGAGTTAATAACTCCCTATCGTTCTGCAGAAGATATTATGAAGTACGATGCAAGCCCAAATGGAAAACACTTGATTATAGAACTTGATAGTAGTGGAGCGCGTAAAGACACTCTGCTCGCACTATGTCAAAAAGCCTACGGAGACACCACCAATGCAAGTATCCTTATTGATCACGGCATAGGTTCACGGTATGGTCGCTTTTCGTTGAAACTGCGTGCAGAGAAGCCTAATCCAGACTTTAATAATGAACTGCCAGAGGGCGAGAACAACAATCGTTTCCTTCGGATTGCAAACGAGAACCTACGACAGCGCGGCCTTTGCGACCAGTTCTACAAGGAGTACAGCTACTGGATCCGCAACGCCCGCATCGTGAAGCGCACCGTCCGCATGACGCTGGCACAGCTGCTGACTATCGACAAGACGAAGCGTGTCCGTGTAGGCGACGTGACGGGCTTCATCAGAAAGATGCAGTACAGTGTAAGCAACGAGACGGGATTGGGGAATGTGGTGATGGAGATAATGTATATTTAGTTTCAAGTTTCAAGTTATGGCAAGCAATACAGTGACAATCAGCGGCATGTTCGGCAATGGCAAGACTTACTTCGCCGGCTCGCCCGTAGTGATAGACATCAGCGGGCTACGGTGGAGCGAGGAAGGACAACCCGTGACCAGTCCGTTTACCATCGTCCGCGTGGAGGTGGTTTATGACAGCAAGGTGGTTGGCGAGTTCAAGGACGACACAGGCGGGCAGCCGACAGCAACGTTCGACATATCATCGGCACTGCAAGCCATCTGGGCTGGTGAGACTTTTCAGGATGAGATAAGTGACGCACGGGATGCAGCAAACGGCAGCAGCCCGTCGGAGTTGTGGGTCAGAGCGTATAAACCTTATTCGCTGAAAGTATATACAGAATACCTTTCGAGCGACGGCGTATTCACCACCACCAACAGCCAAGAAATTGCTGGCGGACGGTGTGCCATCGGCGGCTTCACGGAGCGGGAGCGTAGCACAATACCGAGCAAGGAGGCTGCCGACGTGTCGTACCGCGAGCACGAAAACCTGCGCTACGGCGACGCATCGACCAAGCCGACGGACACGCCGGAGCGTGTGGGCAGCATGAGCATCACGTCGTGGGTAGACGTGCAGAGTGCTGGTACACAAAGTGTGTTCTACCCTGCCAGCGCACAGCCCGCCGCCGACAGCCAAACAAATCACGCCCCGCTCGTTCTGCGCGACAGTGTGCCGTATGTCGATTTCCTCTTCCTGAACCGTCGCGGGGCCGTCGAGACGTGCAGCGGGCAGACGTTGGAGTCGATGGGCATCAACGTAAAGGTGACGCAGTACAGCCGCACGGAGCGCCCGTCGTTCAACCCTGTGCGCTCGCTGATGGCCATCGGGCAGGACGGGCGACGATCGTGGCAGATGTCGAGCGGTTATGTCACGCGGGAGTGGGCCGAGTGGTGGGCACTGGAGTTCCTGGGCGGCAAACGCAAGCAGTGGTGGATGCGTTACCCCATCGGCGACCCTAACGGCACGTATGTCCCCGTCATCGTGGAGCCGTCGAAACAGAATATCAGCATCTATGACCGGGCGAAGCAGAACATGCCGCACGTGGACTTCACGGTGACGCTGGCACTGGAAGGGTAGCCTGCCCTTGATTTCGGATTCCTATTTACCGATATTCAAGACGTAACACAGAACGAAATAATGTCTTAACTCGAAAAAGCGAAATGAACCAAGTAATGATTGATCTCTGGCCGCTCTTGGTGCCGATATTGCTGGCAGCCGTGGGATGGCAGTGGCGCGAGAACCACCAGCTGAAAATCCGCGTGGCGGTGCTGGAAACAACCGTTGAGAATTTAGAGACCACGCTCTCGAACATACAGAAGCGGCAGGATTCGCAGTCTAAGAAGCAGGACGATATTCTCGACCGTATACAGTCGATGGAGTCGGAGGTGCTGGAACGAATGGGCAAGACCGACAGCAGCATCTCGTCGCTGTCGGCGCAGGTGAAAGGCTTGCACGACCTGCTGGTAGTGTCAGACTTCGGTATTCACACAAAACGGAACAGTCATGGGCGAGAAGATTAAGAATACGGGTAACGAACTGAAGAACCGCTGGCTGATGAAGATGCCGCGCTTCTTCCGCATGATTGTGAAGATAGCGTTGAGTATCGCTGCCACGGCCACCACCGTCAACTTCGCCGTACCTGCACTCGGCGGGTCACTCTATGACTGGTGGCCCGAAGTATATACACATATCCTCGTGGGGAGCATCTGCGTGGTGATGGTCTGCAAACTGACCGTGGCCGGTGGCTACAAGGAGCTGGATCCGGAGGACTTGCTGCGCGGAAAGATGGGGCGTCACATTCAGATGGAGCACGACATCGACGAACAGATAGACGGCGAACAGCCGGGCGACGAATTGAGTAAGTAGTGTTTTTCATAGGCTTTCTGGCGTAGCGACGCCAGCAAATTGTTTTAGGTTAGTAATAATTTATAGTTTTAGTTTTTTTAGTTATTGGTAAGAGGAGACCGCTGTCCGTGAGGACAGCGGCCTTTTTTTTTGTGTCGCAAGAATGACTATGCAATCATCTGAATACCCATCAGGCACTCAATGCGGAACTGCACGGAAGTCTTTGCACCGTCACGGTCAACGGTGCAGAGGTAGGTGTCTTTGCTGGCTTGCACGAAGGCGCGGCTCTTGTCGCGGAAGGTGAGCAACAGATGGCTGGGGGTGCGCTCTAACGTGAGCAGGTTAGTCCAGACTGACGGGTCGCGGTCGTCTATCTGACAGTTTACCGTCACCTTATGCAGACGGCCAGGCGCCTGGTCGCTTTCGTCATCCTTGGCCTTGCCTGTGAGACGCATGATGGGGATTAGGGCGCCGCCAGTGGTGGCGGGCTGCTGTCCGATGGTGACGGCGTGGGTGAAGGTGGGGGAGAAAGCGGCTACGGCAATGACTGGCTGTAACTGCCAACCAGAGAAGTCGGGATTGAAGTCGGTGACGGGGATAGCGGTAATGGCCATGAGGTCGTCTAAGACAAATTCTTTGCAGTTGGGCATAGTTTTTTTTGCGATAATATCGCAAAATACCGGACGGGAATCAAGGGCAGGGAACCGGGACGCAAAAAAAATACAAATTCGTTTGGTGTTATTATTTCTTTTGCGTACCTTTGCAGCCGAGAGATAGGTGGGAGTAGCTACCCAACCGACAAGGGGTTTCTCAACGCCCCTTCTCTCCTTGCAGTAGTTGAGAGTTTATTTAAAAGTTGAGAATATGAAAAAGAAAACTACGGAAGAATTTATTGCGGATGCACGATTAGTGCATGGCAACAAGTACGATTACTCAAAAGTTGAATATGAAGGACACAGGAAGTCTGTTTGTATAATATGTCCTATACACGGAGAGTTTTATCAGACTCCTGAAAGCCATCTTGCATCAAGAGGATGCAGAAAGTGTGGCAACGAGAAACAGCACAAACAACAAATCCTTACAAACGAGCAGTTCATATCACGTGCAAGAGCCGTTCACGGAGGCAGGTACGATTATTCTGAAGTTCAATATGTCAAGAGCCACATAAAAGTCAAAATCAAATGCAATAAATGTGGTAGCAGTTTTTTGCAAACACCAAATTCTCATTTAAATGGGAATAACTGCCCAATATGCGGCAAGTATTATGTAAGTCTGTCGATGTTTAAGGAGAAAGCAGCAAGAGTTCACAACAACAAATATAATTACGACAAGTCGGTCTATATAACAACAAATACTAAATTGACAATAACATGTCCTATTCATGGTGATTTTAACCAAACTCCAAGAAGCCATCTCAGAGGTGCTGGCTGTCCTGTATGTGGGAAGGATCTTAATGTGGTTTCACGACGCTTCACGAAAGAAGATTTTATCGAGGCTGCAAGAAAAGTGCATGGCGATAGGTATGATTATGAACGCGTGCAATACAAGAATAGTTTAACCAAGGTTCTTATTGGATGTAGGAAACATGGTTATTTCCTGCAGGAAGCAAATTCTCATTTGCTTGGCTGCGGGTGTCCGAAATGCAGACGTTCTATAGGAGAAGAGAAAATATCTCTTTGCCTGCAAAGGATGAACATTAGGTACCAAGAGCAATATTGTATATATAATGAGGACTTGTTTTGCAAGAACAGAAGAATTTATATAGACTTCTATGTTCCTGACAGAAATCTGTTTATCGAATACAATGGATCTCAACATTACAAAAAACTAAAATACTTTGAAGAGAGGAGACCCTTTGAAGAGCAAGAAAGCAGGGATAATGCAGTGAAACAATACTGCAATTCCCACGGAATCAATCTGCTTGAAATACCCTATACAAAACTAAACAGGATAGAGGAAATTCTGCACAAAGAACTAAAGGGGAAACGGACATAGGCCGAATCCCCAACCAATCACGGCGAATGACGGTTTATCGGAAGAGACGACGGGCGAGCAGTATCAGCCCGTCGGTGAAGAAGTTGGCTGCCACGTCGCTGCCGAAGTCGGTGAGCCACGACTGACGGTTTATTTTGTCGGCTACCTGCGCTATCTGCGCCGACTGCTGCTGTAGAGCCTGCATGATTTCTACGTGGCTCTTGTTTTGCATGGAAAGTTGCACGAAGAGTCGTTTCTCGTCGTCGGACATCTTTTCATAGATACGTTCCAACAACTTCCTGCGCAAATAGCCGTCGATGTCCAATGCCTACAGGTTGAAATAGTGACGGATATCAAAACGCTTGTCAACGTCTTTGAGCTTGTCGAGTGCAAGTGCGTGAACAAACTCGAACATGGCATTGCTGTCGGCGGCATACTTACTGAGTGTCTTAGACGAGTCTGACATGATCATGCTCATCGTTACATAGAGGGCACACTTGTTGTAGCACGGCTGCTCTTCGAGCGGCAAGCCGAAGGACTCCATTGCGTTCTTCCACTGCTCACGGCTCCAGGGAGCCTTGGGATCCATGCCTGCGATAATCTTGTCGGCCTCCTTCGGCGTGAGGTACTGGCACCAGCGGATGCTCTCCAGCTTGTCGAGCCATTCCTGGGCGAGGTCGGGCTTATTGAAGATGAACCACTCCATCATCTCCTTATGTACGTTGCCGAAGACGTGCATGTTCTCTACTTTATTCGAGCCAGCCATCATATTGTAGAGGGCGCGGAACTCGGTTCTCATTTCTTCTGCTGTCATTTCTTTTTTTGTTTAGATGTTGATTTAACCTTTGGTTGAGCATGCTCACGCTCGGCAGAGTCGAAACCGGTTTCACTCTGCTCTCGCTTACTCGCATCCTTTGTAGGATTCCTGCGGATATCGGCCTTTGACGGCTTTTTGTCCGCTGTCTCGGGTGGTCGCTGTGACACAGCGACAGACGGAACGGGATTACCGCACGACGGGCAGGGCGCTTCAGGAACGCTCCTTGTGGGCGTCGGCGGTATCTGCTGTTGGATAAATCTTGCCATAGATGTAATCGTAAAGTTTGTCGATGCCGCCCTCGGCGAGTTCAAGCCAGAGGGCAAGGTAACTTGCGAGGAAGGATATCGCCAGCCAGCGTATCACGTCCGATAGGTCACACCCGTAGCGGTCGGTGGCCGCCAGGATTGCTCCGTAGGCCATCGTCGTCCACCACGTCAGGCACCTCGGGCAACTGACGACGGGCAGCGTCTGGCGCTTCTTAAAGAACACGCCGATGACTGCGCCGACGAGCCCCAAGTGGTTGGCCGTCGTACAGGCGAACACGATGCAGGCGATATCCTTCCAGTCCATAGTTAGTCACTTTTCTTGGTCACTCACGACTGACTAAGTTCACGCACCGGCGGTGACCTCGACGGATGTCGTGATGGCAATCTGGTTGGTGCATGGCTTCGTCGCACGGCAGCAGCCACAGCCGTTGTTCAAGTAGTACGTGATGGGCTTCGGCGATGCGTTGACCTCGCCCAGCGTGAGTTGCGGCGTGGTGGCCGACGTCGTGGTGAGGCAGTCCTGAAGCGTGACATACTCCGTCTCGGGACGGCACGAGCCGCAGGGGCAGTAGGTCACGGTACCCTTCAGCAGGAACTCCTGACAATAGATGCCGTTGCCCAGGTCGACGGGTGTGCCGACGGGTTCGATACTGAGATTAGCGATGACCGGCCGCGAGGGGTCGCTCAGCGCCATCTTCTGATTCATGCAGGTGTAGTGGGTCAGACCCAGCGCGTACACCCCGGCGGTCTCTGACGAGAGGAGGAAGTCCTTTACGTCGGAGCCGTTCTTGATCATGCAGTTACATTTGCAAGCCATAATACTTTTGTTTTTGTGTTTGTCTCGGGGCCCTACTTACTGCGCCAGCCCCACTCTGCGCTATTGGTTGCCTATTATTCCTGACTATCGAACAGGTCGCCCTGAAGGGGTACGGGACTGCTCAGCTCGGCCTCGGTGTTCTGGATGGCCGTGAGCCGCTTTTCCAGGTCGCTGATATGCTGCGACTGCCGGTCGAGCCGGTTGATGACGCCGTTCATCACCTCGAACATCAGGAACGACATTCTCGCCGCGCAGAAAGCATGCTGTTGGAGTCCGCACTTCGAGCAGTCCTGCGGACATGGGCGGGGTTGCTGAGCCCCCGACGGAGAACCGCCGGGCACGGTGGACTGCTGCGGGGAGGCAGCGGATGAGACGGCGGCAGTGCCGCCGTTTACTGGACTTTGAGGGTTGTTGTTTATGTCTGCCATTTCTTTTTAGTCTTTAAAATGTTTCAGTATCTGGTTTTTTACTATGGGGTTGCGGTCCCAGTTTACTACGGCCTGCGCCACCTTCTTGCCGGTGACGGCGCGACCGTACTGGCGCAACTGTCCGATGAAGGCCACGATAGCCATGCGTGCTTCCTCCGCTTCCTCCTCGCTATGGGCGTAGAGCTGGAAGGTGATGGGAAAGCCTTTGAGGGGTTGTTTTGTTTCCATTGTCATTTTGCCGTGATTTTAATTGTGGGGCTGCCGTGGTACGGCAGCATACTTAACCTTTATTCGTTGATTGGAGGGAGTGGATCTGCGGGAGGCGTGGCTGGCGCGTCGAAGCCACCCATGAGCGGCGGCAGGCGGTTGCCGGTGATGCCTCGCAGGATTTCGTAGCCTTGGGCCAGCGTGTCCTTGTTCTGTCCGAGCCACGATACGATGCCGTTAGCCACGTCCTTGGTGTTGTCGAACCAGGTTGGCACTGGCGCGTCGTAGTCGGGCAGGTCTGGCATGTCCTTGGCAAAGTAGTCGTAGAGCTTTTCGGCTTCATCGACCTTGCCGTTGCAGAGCATGAGGCACTGGATTTTAAGCGTTGCCTTGCTGGATGGACGGATGGCTTGGAGCATTTCGAGTTTCTTTTTTGAGGGTCGGTTGAACCAATTCATTTCTCATTGCCGTGGATGGTTTTTAAGGGAGGGGCTGCGGAAGTACCGCAGCTTACGGGACGGGCGCAGCCCCTCGATGCTCACCCTGCGGAGAGGCGCAGGGCACGATGACCTTTAGCCGTTGCAACCGCAACCTGGGCATGCACAGGGCTGAGGAGCCGAGTAGATGCACACGGGCTGGGCATCGAGGCTGGAGCGTCCCGTCAGGCGGTCGGAGATGATCTGGTTGTAGGCCGTAGCCATTGCAGAGTTCTCAACGCTGGTGCTCTGTGACGTGCTCTGCTGTCCGCTGATGGTGTCGGCAACCGACTGGGTGATGTTGATGTCACCCTGGATGCGACGGTTCACCTCGCTCTCCAGCAGTGCGCCGATGTTGTCGAGTCGCTTGTCCACACCAGCATAGTAGGCCATAGCCACCTCCTTTGCTGACTGTGCGGCCTCTTTGGCCTCCTTCGACTTCGCGTTGGCGTAGGTGCCGCCGAAGATCCATGCCGTTACAGCTGCTGCAGCAGCTACTGAACCGACGGTCAGTCCTGCGATGGCGACGCCAGAGGGTTTCTTGCTCTCTTTGTGACTTACCATGTACTGCTCGTAGGGAGTCATCTCCTTCCCGCCCATCGACTTCAGGGCCATCAGGTCTTGCATTTCTAATGCCATAATGTTTAAGTGTTTGTGTTGGTGAATAATGTGAATTAACTCGCGGGTCGGAAAATCCGAACCCACGGGCAAAGTTATTCACTAATCACTTGACTATGAAGCGAATGAAAGCATATCGCCCGAAGCCTGCGTTTCATCCGTGAAACGACGGTTTCAATGTCTTCTGGCTACTGACATTTCAAGGTGGTGAAGAATGTTATATACCTGTCTGTCGCTGATATGATGACGTTCGGCCAGCGTCAGGATGACAGCCTTGCGAGACTTCATTGCCTCAGACAGTTGCAGGTAATCGCGATACAGGTCGCAGTACTTGTAATCCTCTAAACGAATACCTGCTTCGTTCATTCGTTGAAGTGGCTCCCTGTTAAATTCTACTAAATCAATGATTCTCATCGTGCAAAAATGTTAATAATAAAAATATTTTAATTACCTTTGCACCCACTCTCACAGACACATACTAATACATCCCTGTCAACCCAGAAGAGCCATAGCGGCCTCTTGGTGGGTTGGCAGGGATGTCATGTGAATGTCTGTGAGAAGATTTTCAAAACCGAGAGGCCGATTTTTTATGCCTTCGGTTGTGTGAGAAGTGAGAGCTACGCTGGTGTCGTAGCATAGAGATTAAAGGCCTATGCCTCTGGTTCTTCCCTGGCTGGGTCCAACAGGAAGAATCCTCCTTCACGGGTGCGGAGGATGCCGTCAGATGCTGCCAGTACACAAAGTTCACCGCTGCCGATGGCACATACCTCGCTGATATTAACAACCATCCGATCCGTCAAGGCAATGGTGGATACTGCCGACGGCTGCACATGACAATCAACGATTGCTACAGGGGATAACGCAATGGAGACCTCTGTTTGTGCTGCCACAGTCACATTAGCTGAAGCGGTCGCCACAGCCGCCACGACAGTTTCTGCTGGGCTGATAGGAGTGATGTTGACAGATAGACAAGCCATAGGCGGTTATGGTTTTTCTAATGTTCCGAGCTGATTTACGCTTATGTCATTACGAACACCGTCGTATGCACTTGTGTCGGTGATGTGCGCCGTGATGATGGCGCGTATGCTACCAATAGCGAGTGTGTCTGTCTTAGCCACCACCCACCAATCGTTGCCCGACTTGGTGATGCAGACTTCCTCCGAGCCTTGTTTCGCCGTTTTGTCATTTCCGCTGTCATACGCAATGGTCTTTGAGCCGCTGACACTTGCACGTGCGCGTCCTGACGTGACTTGCACGTCGAAGGGGTCGTTGTCCATCGAGAAACCGTCGGCCACGATGTCGAGTTTGAACTTTATTTCCTGTCCTTGATAAAAATTTGCCATATCTGTAAATGTTTTTTGGGTTAAAATCTGCACACAAAATACGTTATGTCTGATTGTAGGTCAAGGGCAACTTACTTCAGCCTTTCATACTGTGAGCGCAAGGTCTCTATAGTCCTTGCGTTTTTTGTGGCCAGCGCCGTGAAGTGTCCGCCGTAGCTCAGGTTCATAGGTCCCCACAGCGCAATGTCAGGCAACAGTATCGCCGTATCGTTCTGCTGCACATTCTTCAGCGTCAGCCGCTCTCCGAACGGATTCTTGCTTACCCACTCCGACGCCATCGGCGACCGCCGTTCAGAAAGGTCGGCAACAAGCGTAAGGTGGGCAATGACATTCATGTTTCCACTCCCGTCAATACGCGCCCACTGCTTCTTCACCCACTTTGTTATCACCTCTGTAACAGCATCGGGCAGATAAGGGACTACAATCATCAGGTCTGTCTCGGAGTAGTGCGTCAGCAGGGGTGGCAGCAGTTCCACTATCGACAGGTCGCCGTAGCCGTGAAAGAAAGCAGTGTCGTCTTTTCCGAGTCCATCACGCAGCTGACGTAGGTGCTTCTGACTACAACAGGGTTCAATTAGATACATATTCATTTTTCTTCGTGTTTTGGAAATAAATAAGGCCCAGGCCCGTCTGCGGAGCCTGAACCTTATTGCTGTGAGAGAAAATCTGCTTATGCGTCGGCACGTGAGATTTCACCGTACCATTTGACAACGTCATAAACCTGGAAATTGCACGCCACGGTGAAGGTGGTTCCATGATCGCTTGTGCGCTCTGTACCAGTATCGCTGGCCCGGCTCCATGTGATGTCGCCGGTGGGGTTGCCCACCACGAGCCACTCCGTCTGAGGGTTGTCGCCGCCAGTGGGGTCTTTCTTCACACCGGTGGGGAAGAAGCAGAGGAAGTTGCCGTCGAGGTTCGACAGTGTGCGCGAGAGCACAGCCATCTCGTCGATGCCAATCTCCACACGTCCGGTTCCCGTCACGGTGTTTCCCATGCCGGAGCCGTTATCCTCACTGGTGACCTGTCCGGTCTGGTTCTTGAACTCGACCTTGTAACCCTTCATGGTCTGATTGGTACCACTCACTGTGATAATGTACTGGTTCTTGGTGTCGTCGATTTCGACCTCTTCGATGTAACCGTCGTCCACGTCGTCAGCCACTGCGCTGGCGAAAGGAACAATCATGCAGTAGTTGCTCACGCCTGCAGGGTTCTCGGCACACTTGTTGGCGGTTTTGAGCACGCTGTTAAAATTGCAAGCCATAATCGTTATAAATTTTGTGTTTGTGTTGGTTGTTTCTTGTTCAGTATGCTGCCGTATCACAGCAGCCATAGAGAGAAAAATCAGAGGGCGGCAGCGCGGGCGGCGATATGACTACTTACCCGCGCCGCCGCAGCACCTCCGATGCGTCGTTTAGTCCTTCGTGTAGTAGGTCTTGCCAGACTCTACCTCGGTGTCCTCAGTCAGAGAATACACGTCGCCGCTCTTCTCATACCAGCCCTGCTCGGCGGGGTTGCCCGTCGGGTTGGCTACGGCTGTGTAGGTAGGAGTCTCCTCGGCTGCCTCGGCCTTGAACACGCCTGCTACGTTCACTACGCCACCGGGGAAGGTGTAGTTGAACGGATTGGCCTGGCTGATGATGTGTCCGCCCTTGCTCCAGCCTGCGAAGACGAAGCCGCTCTTAGGAGTAGCCGTCAGGGTGATGATGTCACCGTCGGCATAGAGGTCCTTCTGACCGCTGGTGATGGCGACGGTACCCTTGCTGGCGTCGGCGCTCGTAGCGGTGAAGATCTCGGCGATGTACTGGCCAGGAGTCCAGTCGTAGCTGTTCACGGCGTCGTTACATGCGAACACCTCCGGGCTGTACTCGCGGATGCGGGTAGTAGCAGCGGCGTTGATCTGGTAGCCGATGATGGTCAGGTCCTCGTTGGTCTGGCCGATGCGCACCTGTGCCGTTCCCTCGCGGGTGTCACAAATAAATTCGAGGTTTCCTTCAATCGAGGCTATCAGCTGGCCTCCTACGCCCATACCTGCGCTGGTCTTCAGCACGATGTTGGGCATCTCGGCGAACTTCCAACCTGCCTGGAGCACGGTGGGAGCAATCTGAGGATAGGTCAGCATGTAACCCTTCACAGCCTTGCGGCAGAACTCGTCGCTGGCGTAGATGTAGGTGGTCTGCTCGGGCTTCTTCATGGCCGGGTGCAGCTTCGTGTAGAAGTTCACCAGCAGGTCGTACACCTGGTCGGCCTCCAGACCGGTGATGTCGCCGGTCATAATCAGGTTGCGGTTGGCAACCGAGATGGTGCCGTCGGTGCGGGCCTTGGCAATGAGGGTGTAGATACCGTCGAACAGCGACAGACCCAGCTTCACCTGATTCTCGGGAGTGTCCTCCAGGTCGCGGTTGTCCTTGTTGCCGAACCACACGTTGAAGCGGACGTCCTCACCGGCGCGTCCTGCCACCTCGCGCATATTCTGCTGCGACATAGCGCTCTCGCCAGAGCCGTCAACCACGTTGTACGGACCCTTCTCGCGGTAGCGCTCGATAGAGTCCTCCGACTTGATGTAGTAGGGCTCCACCTTGGCGGGGTTCTCCAGGATCTTGGCGAGCTGGGAGGGTTTAACATTGCCCACACGGTAGGGGCGTGCCACGAGACCCTTGCGGTTGAAAATGCGGCACACGTCGATATTCTCAACGTCGGTCGTCACCTTGAACCCCAGATCTCCAAACATAGCGTCGTCAAGGAGGTAAGCCTTGGCCACCAGCTCGTCGTGAATCTGTTCCTTCACGTGCTGGATTTCGTTGATAGATAATGCGTAAGCCATAATCTTGTGTTTGTGTTGTGGGTGAATAATATTGTTCGTTGTCTTTGTGTTGGTGCTAATTTACGCTGCAGGCTGTTACTTTGCAAGGGCAGCTTGACGCTCGGCCTCCTTGGCGGCGCGTATCTCCTCGTAGCTCATATTGCGCGTGATGCGCTTCTTCTGCTTCGGGGCCTCGCCGGTTCCGTTATCCTGCGGAATACCGGCGCCGGCATCCACCATTGGGGCGGGCTTCTCCGAGAGTTCCTTCACCTCGCTCTGCAGCTCCTTCACCTGCTTGTTCAGCTTTTCGATGGTAGCCACATGCTCGGCAATCTTTGCCTCGGCAGCGGTGAGGCCCTTGCCCTGCTCGGCGTAGTCAAGCCCGGCCTTCTCCAACGATGCGCTGATGTCGTTGCGCTCCTGGATAGCCTGGTCGCGCTCCTCGGCAATGCCGTTCAGCGTAGCCAGCGTTTCCTTCAACTTGGCAATCTCCTGGTCCTTCTCGGCAATCTTCTGCTCCGCCGTGTGCAGCGTTTCCTGAATCTTCTGGAAGTCGATCTCGGAGGTGGCGGTCTCCTGAGCCTCCTGCGATGCAGGTGCCTCAGTGCCGGCGGCTTCTCCCGCCGGTACAGCGCCTTCAGCGGGTGCGCCTTCCATGTCGTTGTCTGCGGCAGCAGCCTGTGCGCCAGCCTGCTCCTGTGCGTTCTCTTCACTGACAGCGGGTGCCTCGGTTGCTGCTCCCTCGGCTGGCTGTTCCGTAGCAGGAGTCTGCTCCTGCGTGGCTGCGGGCTGCTCGGCAACCTCTGCGGCCTTCTTCTCTTCGTCTGTCATTTCTTTGTTATTTTGGGGGGTTGCTAATTCGGTGTCAACGGGTTCGCCAAATATTCCTACGTCCTGGCGCTTCACGTGTCCGTTCTCGATGACCAGCGTCTCGCCTGCATTGGCGGCGACGGCGGCCCTCTGCTGACCGTTCAGCGTGTGCATGGCATTCTCCTGTTCGTCGCCGCCGGGCTGTTTGTCCGTTGGCTCACTGGGTATCACCTCCGCGTCCCGGGCGGGCTTCATCGTGCCGTCGGCCAGCAGGAACACCACCTCGATGGCACGGTCCATGCCGCCTATCTCGTCCACCAGTCGGCCCATCACTTCGCGGGCAGGATAGGTCTTGCCCGTCAGCAGATCGTCGGTCACCATCGGGCGGTTAGCCCTTACCACCTCGTGGAAACGCTCGGTGTTCTTGTCGGCTTCGGCCTGCATCAGCTCATCGTTGCCGGCGGCAGCCTCCAGGGCTTCGCGGTTCTTGTCGGGACTGCCACGGCCTACGAGGATGATGGTACGCTCCTGCGTCACGGTGTTGATGGAGCCGTGGGGAGCCAGCTCGCCGCAGCTCATGGCACCGATACAGCCGAAGCCGTCCTCCGGGTTCATGGCTATCACGTGGTCGCATTGGCAGGCAATCCATTCGCCCGCGCTGTAGCAGATGCCGTCGATGAGTGCCACCGTCGGCTTGTTGTTGGCACGGCAGTTGTCGAAGGCAGCCGTATAGTCGGGCATGGCACTCACCATGCCGCCAGGCGTGTTAATCAGCAGGATATGCCCCACCACCTGCGGTATGGTATTGGCATACACCATCTGGTCGCGGTGTTCCTTCGATCCGTAGGTACAGGCACCGCCGTTGCGCGTCACGGCTCCCTCGATGACCACGACGTTCACTATCTGGTCGTCGTCGGCCAGCTCCTCGTCGCGCCAGTACAGGCGGTTCTCTATGCGATGGATGTCGCCTACATACAGCTTTCCGGCGAAGCTCTTCTTCTTCGACAGGTAGAACCCTGCCGTCTTCTGCATGCCCTCGGCATCCTTGCCCTCGCGCTGGCTGGCAATGGCTGCCATCAGGGCGTTGTAGAGCTGGCGTCCGGCAATCGGCTCGATGGCCCAATCGTGGCAGCAGAAGATTTCCTGTAGTTCGATATTCATATCTCTTTCGTCGTTAATTGTTTCTGTGTTGCATTATAATGGCAAGCGCATTGATAATCAAGGGCAACTTTTTGCTCGCTCTTTCACGCGCTCCCGATACTTGCGTACCGTCTCGTCGCTCGGTATGAACCATCCGTGCTTAAAGCCGTAGTCAACGAGCGGCACAATCACTAAGAGCAGCAGCCACACGACAGTGAAGATGGCTCCCACAATGTCTTCCGAATGGATGGTAAGTAAGAGTGCTGTAATCATAATCCGTACTATCCGTTTAATCCGTTGTACTAATCTGTCTCCGGCGTCCGGTGTGTAGCCGGGAAAGCAGTGAACAGCCGCTTGCGGCTCTGCTCGCATGCCGCCCGCCTGCGTCGCGCCTCTGCCGCACAGGCGCACTGGCGCTCACGCTCCGCCTGTGCTTCCCTCTCGCGCGCGATATTATATATAGGTGTGCCCACCGCCGCGTCGCCCAGCGCCTCCAGGTTCTCGGCGATATAGTCGCAAGCCATTGCCATTGCCTGCTGCGCGTCGGTCATGCTGTCGCGCCGTGCCAGCCGTTCCTCTTTTTCGATGCTACTGCCGGTGCCCCTTGCTGATGTGCTCACCGTCAGGCTCAGCCGCGATATGTTCGTCCGTCGGCTCTCGACATAGAAGGCCAGAGCTATGCGGAGCAATTCGAGCAGTTCCTCGAAATGGTCTGCGCTCCCCGCCGTCGCCCCCTCGCCGTCCTGTCCCGTATGCTGCGATACTATCGCAGCCTCCCCGTCGTTGGCAAAGGCCACCACTGCCTTCAGCAGCTTCGCCCCAATCCTCGGCTTCAGATACGTATTCTGACAGAAGCGAATATCCCTCACCAGCGAGACATACGTCATGCGCTGATTCTTGATGTCGAGGAATTTGTCGAGCACCGTCGCCGTCTGGAAGAGCAGGTCCTTATTCAGGTAAAAGGCATCGGCCTCCTGCCACATCTCGGTAAACAGCTTCTCGCCCTTTGCATCGGATTCAAGAAACAGCAGCAGCGAGTCGATGGCTCTCCCCGCTCCGCCCAGTGCGTCCTTCACGGCGCGGTCTTTCGCCTTCTCGTCGGCAGCGTCGTAACTCTCGCCTACGGATATGTTCATGCCGCCGCCCTCGTTGAACGAGATGGTGAGCAGCCCCGCCTTGTTGGCCAGCATCCTGTACCACTCGATGCGCTGGCAGATGCGAATTAGCTGGATGGTCTTCATGTCCTTGGAGGGCACCTCCTTCTCACCCTCCTCCGGCACGGTGTAGGTCTCGCGGTACTTGCCCTGCGCCACCTGCTCCAGGCGCTCCGTCACGTCGGCATGAGCCAGCCTCGGGTCCTGCTTCGCCTTGCCCGTAGGCCGCACGGTGGTAGCGGTGATGTCGATGTACTCCTGTCGCAGCCGGTCGTACTCCGTCAGCACATGCTGATAGAGTCTGCTGCCCAGCAGCGGCTCTAATGCCACCGCCTCCTCTTCCTCCAGGTAGCCGAACAGCACCTGCGGCTTGTCCCACCGCGCCGTAGGCATCAGGGCCTGTATCTCGTTCTGAGTTGTTACTAACATGGTTGTGTCGTTTTTGTGTGGACTGTCGTTATATCGTTATGCCGAAATTACGCTATGGCAAAACGGAAATCAAGGGCAACAGAATCAGGGAAATGCTTAACGGAACGCGAATGTCTGCCCTTGATTGCAACTCTGCCCGAGAGTATATTGTCGCCAGATTATTCACCAACACAAATACAGATTATGGCAGACAGCAGAGTAAACATCAAAACAGGCACTCTGGCTTACAACAGCAAGGACGTGCAGGCACTTCTCGAAGAAGTGGAACACCGCAGCTTCCTCCGCGACATGACGGAGGACGAGTACGAAAACCTCTCAGCCGCTGAACGGCAGAACGGCGACCTCTACCTGCTCCACGAGACCGATGAGTGATTCGCGTGCCGGAATAAAGAAATGTCGGAATAACGTAATAACGAAACAACGACCAATATGAGACACGAAGGACACACCGTCACCGCAGCTCGGCACAAGGGCTTCACCATCACCGCCATCTACCACCTTGGCGTATTGGTATGGCAGGCCGCCCGCGCCTGCTTCTCGCGCGGCTGGAACAACCACCTCGGCTGGGACAACCACACCGGCTGGGACAACAATACCTGACACACTCCAGCCACTGTGCCCGTCGGCTTTGCCGGCGGGAATGATAAATAGTAAATCGTAAATCCGTAAATTGTAAATAATTATTATGGCTCAGAACAAGCACATCAGCTACAACGACATCCCGGACTACCAGACCGACTGGATGCAGGACCCCACCAACGGCAACAAGCCTTTCTCGGGGCAGAGTACACAGAAGTTTATCAAGCAGGAACTGCAGAAGAGCTACGGCTACTCGCGCACGGCAAGCGGCTACATGCAATTCTTCCGCTCGCCGGAGGATGCCGACGCCTACGACCAGGGCGACACCTCGCGTCTGCTCTCGCAGGTCAGCTTGCAAGGCACCAACGTGGAGTTCCGCTTCGTCAACCAGTATGCCGGCAATGTCTACATCAACGGCAACAATGCCTACCTCTTCCCGCTCAACGTGCGCTCAGTCGATGTGAACGGCGACGGCAGCGAGACGCCACACGACACCAACATCTCGCTGGCCATTCAGGTCAACCTGAACAACGGCACTACGACCACCGATCTCGGACAGCACCCCGCCAACGCACCCTTCGAGGTGAACATCACGCCCTACGTCGCCGACGGAGCTACCTTCGTGTTTGTGGCCAGCGACGAGGACGGCAACCGCCGCACCAGCAACCGTTACAGCGTGGTCCGTGCTAACCTCTCCGTCGCCGCACAGAACAACACATGGTGGGCTAATGCCTACCGCCGGGGCGACACGCAGTGGAACGTGCCACTCGCGCTCGACGTCAACGTACCGTCGGAACTGCGCGTCACCGTCAGCCGTGCCAACGTGAACTACGTCACCAAGACCGTTCCCTCTACCGAGTTCTCGGCCAACTATGCGCTCACCTTCGACCACCCCATGCAGAACGACGGTCCGGAGGGTGCCTATCACTTGCACCTCGAACTGGTGGCCACCGACGAGCACCTGGCCTCGCTCGCGCCCGCCACGCTCGATGCCGACATCTTCTGTGTGGCACAGACCAGCAACGCCCTGCTGCTCGTGGTGAACAACCTGACGCAGGAGATACAGAACTACACCAACAACCGCGTGCTTGACTACGCCGTGTTTGCCGGCAGCGGCAACCACACGCTCACCATCACCGCCAAGGAGGGCGCGACCGACCTCATTGCCCCACAGACCGTCACCGCACAGAACGGCACTGTGGGTACCTTCTACCTGCCCCTGGAAATGGAGCGCATCGACGATGCTGACTTCACCGTGATCATTGCTGCTACGTTCGACGACAGCGCGACAAGCGCCTTCTCCGCTGACGTGACGGCTACCAACCGTCTGGGATATGCCGCCACCGCCGGCGCACAGGTGCTGGTCAAAGCCACAGGCCGCAGCAACACTGAGCAGAACCGCGAACAGCTCATCAACCTGCTCAACGGCTCGGCCATCAGTCCCACATGGCAGAACATGACGTGGAGTTCGGTTGACGGCTATCAGACGCGCACCGTCAAGGACTCCGCCGGACAGGACACCGAGGTGGCTTTCATTCGTCTGCTCTCGGGTGAGTCGCTCCAGCTTCCCCTGCAGCCGCTGAAGATGACCGCCAACCAGGGCCGCACGCTGGAAATCCTCTTCCAGCCGCGCAACATCATGAACTACGACACGCCCATCATCCAGTGCCTCGATGCCGACAACGAGGGCTCGGGCTTCTCCGGCCTGCGCGTCACCCCCTCGCGCATCACCCTGCTCACCAACGGCTCGCGCAACGAGGACACGCAGTCGAAGAACTTCGACCCAGACGACATCCAGCACCTCACCATCGTCGTCAACCCGGCCTACAACGAGGCGGGCACGGCATTCCCTGCCTGCTTCATCTACCTGAACGGCGCGAAGCAGCGCGTGTTCCGCTATGAGAAGGACCTGAACGTCACGGCGCAGCTGCTCTTCGGCTCGGCTGATGCCGACCTCGACATCTATGCCGTCCGCACCTACAACACCGCCCTGAAGGTGGCCGAGGTGGAGACCAACGCCGTCAACTGGCGATTCTCGCTGGCAGACAAGGCCGCCATGAAGGCGAAGGTGAACATACGCGAGGCCGGCAAGGTGGACTTCAACAAGGTGCGCTCGCGTTGCAACGTATTTGTCATCAAGTCGAAGGACGGCAATGGCCGCATACCGGCATGGGGCATGGGCAAGAAAGACACCATACCCAGCATCGTGCGCTTCTACTGGCGCGACCACCCCGAGTGGAACTCTACCATCGAGAGCGATGTGCAGGGTCAGGGCACCTCGTCGCAGGAGTACATACGCTGGAACTTCAAGGGCTCGCAGTCGCAGGCCTGGAACTTCGACGGCGGCACACACACGCCCATTAAGAAGTGGTGTGCCAAGAAGAACTTTGCCTCCAGCATGCAGAGCCACAAGATGGGCGGCGTGGAGGAATACGACTACCTGGCCCGCGCCACCGGGGCCGTCGAGCAGGACGCCGCACGGCAGGCCATCTGGCAGTACCCCTTCGTGGGCTTCGCCGAGGACAAGAACGGCAACCTCACCTTCATCGGCCTCTATACCATCGGCCCCGACAAGGGCGACAAGGACACCTTCGGCTTCGGCTCGAACACCGTGGCTATGGAGGGTCTCGACAACGACCGCCTCTCCACCAACTTCCGCTGCCCGTGGAACGACTCTACGGTAGCCGTCGATGAAGAGGGCGAGAAGTACACCGTCTGCGGCGAGAAGGCGTGGGAGGACTCGCGCAAGAACACCGTCGGTGTCGCCCAGCGCTGGAAGCCCGCCTACAACCTCGTCTACGAGTGCTCGCAGCTCATCCGCCCGTGGAAGGGTGCTACCGTCGGCGGTACTAACTACCCCGCCACCGCCGCCGGCCTTCAGCAGTATGCCGCCGCCATCGCCGCCATCGACACCACCACCGATGCCGGCAAGCAGCAGTATCAGGAGGCCACGATGTACGACTACTGGATCAGCGGTTCCTACGACCTCTACCGCTACGATCCGCAGCAGCATGAGTACGTCCAGGCCTACACCGACCACGCCCTGAACCTCAGCACCGACCTCTGCGGCAAGCGCTACGTAGTGGGTCAGCAGCAGAGCGGCGGACAGACCGCCGACATCCTGCTCACCACCACGCTGCTCGCCAACGCTGCCGACGACGATGCCCGCAACACGCTCTTCCAGAAGGCGCGTCTCTCGAAGTTCAAGAAGGAGATAGGCCAGCACTTCGATGTGCGCAACGCCTTCTTCCACCTGGCATGGGTGGAGTTCAAGGCCGCAACGGACAACCTCGCCAAGAACACCTACCCCTACCTCATGGACTACACCGACCCTGCGGCCCGCTGGCGCTGGCGACAGGACGACGTAGATACCGTAGGCCCCATCGAGAACCAGGGCAAGGACAAGAAGCCTTACTGCGTGGAGCTGGAGGACAACTACTCTGACTACGGCATGGCTGCCCTATGGGTGTGGAACGGCCGATTCTCGCAGTTCTGGTACACCCTGCGCTCTTCCTTTGCCACCGAGTACGAGGCCTTCGTGCGCGACGTGTTCTTCCCCGCCCTCCACTACGGCACGGCACAGAGCCTCTTGCAGCGCTGCCTCGACTTCTTCCAGCACTTTGAGTTCGACCGTGCCCAGGAGTACTTCGGACCGGCGCTCTACAACGCCGACGGCATCTGGACCTACGAGCAGGCCTACCTCACCACCGCCGACTACGCTCACAAGGGCATCGCCCTGGAGCAGCTACTTGGCGACCACTACTCGGCTGAGAAGTACTGGATTCGCATGCGCATCATCTATATGATGTCGAAGTACCGCGCCGACCTCTTTGCCGCCGGAGCCACCGCCGACTGCTTTGCCACCCGTGTGGGTGCCGGCACCAACAGCTATACGCTCACGCCGGCCATCTATATGTACCCCGTGGTGCAGAACGGCGAGCAGGCCCTGCAGGGTCCGCGCTTCTGGCCGGGCAACAGCCAGCTGACGGAGTGGACCGCCGGACCCATCACCACCGCCGGCGACCAGACGTTCCGCATCAACGGCATGTCTTACCTGCGCTCGGTGGGCGACCTCTACCAGAACACGCTGAAGGAGTCGGTCAGTGTGGCCGGACAGATGCTGCGCCAGCTCAACCTCGGCAGCCGCACCGCCGACGCTGCCGACATACACAGCACCATCACTGCGCTCACCATCGACAACGCCACCTCGCTGCGCACGCTCGACCTCGCCCAGCTTCCCACGCTGGCCGGCAGCGTCAACCTCGCGGCCTGTGCCAACCTGCGTGAACTCTACGCCACCGACACGGCGCTCTCCGCCGTGCAGCTCGCCGACGGCGGACCGCTGCAGACGCTCGCCCTCGGCGACAACATCGCCACGCTCGCCCTCCTGGGCAAGCAGCAGCTCACCACGCTCACCATCGGCAGCACCAGCCGCCTGGCCAACGTGGAGATGCAGAACTGTAACGAATACACCATCAGCCGTATCATGTCTATTCTCGCAGGTGTTCAAACATCACAGCTGACCAGTGTAAAGCTGGCGTTTGGTACCGTGAACACTCCAAGCGTGCTGACCGATGCGGATATTGCCGTTCTGCTTGCCATCAATGCCGCCGATATCGACACGAAGCAGTTCAGCGGCTACATCACCAAGTCAAGCGGAACCATCAGCGGAATCACCTACGGACAACTGGAGGCAATGAACATCACCTATATTGGCGATGTCGATCCAGAAGTCAGCATCAGCAGCAATGACGTGAACATCACGGGCAATGCCTGTACCGTGTTCAGCGGTGAAAGTGCTACGTTCCTGGCAAGAGTGGTTCCAGCATCTACGGGCACACCTCGTTTCCGCCTCTATAATGGCAATACCGCCATCGAGGAAGTGGGAGGTGTTGCTACCTACAATGGCGTGACGCTGAATTGCGCTACTGGCGTGTTGGAAACGACCGTGACAAGCGTACCGTTCACGGTGAAGGTTTCTGCATACGTGGGAGCTGTCGAGTCATCGAAGGTGACGGTGACGGTTGATAAGACCGTCCTCATGGGTGGCTTCACCGTCAGCGGAACCAAGACCTACACGGCCTCTGGCGACAACACCCTGCAGCTGGTACCAACCAATTCAGACTACACCGTTGGAGCTGCATCAATCGAAGCAGTCCTTTCATACGGAGGTGACAGCGCATCGGCTGACGAGTTCCTGCGCGTGACGGTGAACAGCCTGGCAGACCTTCAACTGAAAGCTGCCGTGCTTGGTATTCCGACGGCCACAAGGGAGTACACATTGCAGATAACGGTAACGGACGTTAAGAACAACGTATATACCCATAGCGAGACTCTGACGGTGCAGAGCATACCTATCAGCTCATTCGAGCTTTCGGGTGATGCCAGTGTCAGCGATACCGGCAATTATGCCTACGCCATTGGCTCTGTTCTGCCTGCAAACTATAACCGTGGCATAGCCTCTCTGTCTGCTTCCGTGTCATCACCGACGAGCGGAGCGGCAAGTGTTAGCGTCAATGGCACCACAGGAGTAACGCTTGCTGTCAGCGAAATGCCAAGTGCCACTGAGACGATTACCCTCACGGTAATTGCTACACTGGTAGGTGGTGGAAACGTGCAAGCCACGAAGCAGATAGAGCTGAAGGTGTCGGCAGCAGGAGGTGACGACCTCGTCGATCTTGGCCTCCCCTCCGGCTTGCTCTGGGCAAAAGGAAACATCGTCAAGGACGCTAACGGCAACTACTCCGTTGGTAATGAGACGGACTACGGCTGCTACTTCTCGTGGGGTAACATAGTTGGTCACAACAATGGCGAAGGCTACGACTTCGGAACCAGCAACAGCGGGCCATACGCTTCTACGCCCGGCAAGCAGGTATCTCACGATATTGCAAGCAACGACGCTGCTCACGACGCTGCCTTGGCTACGCTTGGCGGTTCATATCGTATGCCCACAAAGGCAGAGTTCAAGGAGTTGTACGACAATACCGACAACGAGTGGACAACAATCGATGGTGTGGCAGGTCGTAAGTTTATGAAGAAAACTGACCACAGCGTCTACGTTTTCTTCCCCGCTGCTGGCTACGGTTACGGCACGAGCATCAATGATGTCGGCTCGTACGGCGGCTATTGGTCGTCGTCGTGGCTCTCTGCCGACGACGCATACGGCCTGTACTTCAGTAGTTCATCTGTGTATCCTCAGCTCAACTACCATCGGTACCTCGGGTTCTCGGTGCGGGCTGTTCAGTAATTCGCCTGTTACCCGTTTCTCCTGCCGACGCCACATACAGCCGCCCACAAGGCGGCGTGGCGTCGGCGGGAGAAACGGGACGCAGATTCCAACAAAAGCAATAATACATCAACAAAACTGAAAAAAGAAATGAAACTTTCACCGGCATTGGAATATGAGAAGCTTCGGCAGGAGGCCGACAGCTGGAACAAGATTTTCCTGCACAAGGACGGCAAGTTCTTCCGTGCCTACGAGTGGAGCGCATGGCTGATAAAGACGCTGGTGTGCAGCGAGGAGTTCCAGAAGCAGCGCGGCGACGTGAAGATTCTGGCAGCAAACCGCTATGTGACGAAGAAGGGCGAGTATGTCAGCGTAGGATTCCCGCTGGAGTCGCTGGCAAAGTACATGCCGTCGTTCGGAGACGTTGACTTCTCGACCATCGAAGACTATGCCGAGTTCACGGTCACCCTGCCCTGCGAAGGCGACGTGACCTACGAACAGCTGCAGAAAGCCTTCCTCGATTGGAAGCAGTCGCTGCCTGAGAAGGACACGCGCGGCAGCCAGAAACCGTCGCATCATCCGGCGCACATCGACACTGAGGGCGGGCGCGTGGGCATATTCCAGATTCTATCGCAGGTGCTGAGCTACCCGCTGGAGTCGAAGACACCGGCAGACAACTACGACTTCATCGCCATGCTGCGACGCCAACTGGCGGCGCTGCTGTAACTGCGGCACACACAGACCTCCCGCAACAACAAACGGGAAGCGCTCTTCAACATCATGACAACATCGTAGCGGCTGTTCAAGGCGAATTCATAGGTCATCCGTCCTGCCCTCAACCGGGCGGGAAAAAGCAATAGATGTCTGGCGGCTCTGTGAGCAACAGTTCCACCACTCGTTCGTAACAGGCGATGACCGCAAAAACGAAGGTTTTCTTCCCCGCTGCTGGCAACGGTAACGGCACGAGCATCAATAATGTCGGCTCGAACGGCAACTATTGGTCATCGTCGTGGAACTCTGCCGACAACGCATACAACCTGAACTTCAATAGTTCATCTGTGAATCCTCAGAACAACAACAATCGGTACAACGGGTACTCGGTGCGGGCTGTTCAGCACTCGTCAGAAAGACGGCGCAACGATACAATCATTAACAACAGAGACAAGGAGAGATACATAATGGCCTACTCACTGACACGCGAGGCATTGCTGCTCGACCTCTACGCGGCTTTCTTTTGTGCAAAAAGACACAAAGGCAGCAAACCCTATGTACGCAGGTTCGAGCGCAACCTGAAGCAGAACCTGACAAAGCTGAGGGACGCGCTGTGGGACAGGACGTACAGGCCGGCTCCCTCGTCGTGCTTCATCATAGAGCGACCCAAGAAGCGGGAGGTCTTTGCCGCACAGTTTCGCGACCGCGTGGTACACCACCTCTACTATAACTATACCAACGAGCTGTTCGAGCGCACCTTCATCCACGACGCCTACAGCTGCATACCGCAGCGGGGCACACACTACGGCATCAGCCGACTGGCGGCACACATCCGAAAGGAGAGCCGCAGCTACAGCAGACCGTGCTACGTGATGAAGCTCGACATACGCGGCTACTTCATGCACATCGACCGCCAGCGGCTGCTCGACATGGCACTCGCCACGCTGGAGAAGATGCGCAGGCGCAAGGTGACGAAAGCAGAGAAAGAGACGTGGGAGGACAGACTGGACTACAGCCTGGTGACGTGGCTGACACGCGAGATTATACTCCTCGACCCCAACGACAACTGCCGGATAGTGGGCTCGGAAAGCGACTGGGACGGGCTGGACCCCGCCAAGACGATGCGCAAGGCCGGCACGGGGCTGGGACTGCCTATCGGCAACCTTACTTCGCAACTATTCTCCAACGTCTACCTGAACGCGCTCGACCAGTTCATGAAGCGCGAAATGCACTGCCGCCACTACGGACGATACGTGGACGATGCCTACGTGGTGAGCCACGACAAAAGACAGATGACGGACATCGTACCGAAGGTGCAGACGTTTTTGGCCTCCGAACTCGGGCTGGAGCTGCATCTGGGCAAGCTGACGCTGAGGGATGCCGCCTACGGCACGGAATTCCTCGGCGCCTTCGTGAAGCCCTACAGGACGTATGCCTCGAACGGATGCCTGCAGCGAATGCGCCGCAACATCAGGAAGATGCACACAGCCGACAGCGGAGCGGTGTACCGAAGCGTGAACTCATTCCTCGGTGTGTTGTGCCACCACAAGACATACCGCCTGCGCCGCAAGCTGTTCCTCCGCGAACAGTTCCTGCGCCTTTCGACCTTCAACGACAACATCACAACATTCAACAAACCAACATCAATAACCCTTTAACACTTTCATCACCATGAGCAAAGTTTATGGAACCATCGCGGCCTACACGCCCCTCAGAGAGGAGCGCACCCGCACCGTAGCCAGCTACGACATGCAGCCCGCCGTGCCCGACGCTTCTCCGTCGGGTTCAGCCGCTCTTTCGTCCGGCGCCGAAGCAGCTCCCGCAACCTGGCATGAGGTCTACTTCTACCACAAGCGCGACGGCAAACCATCCCTCGCAAGTATCAGGAAAGCCATAGAGGCCGACATCAACCGCCGCACTACCGAACGCATCGTCGGCACCCTCTCGTGGAACCAGAAGCCCGTATGGCTCTCAGCCGAGAACCATCAGGACTGGAAGGCCGCCTTCGACCGCGCCCTACAGACCGACGGGGCCAACCTGCCCCTGCGCTTCAAGATCGGCGAGGACCAGGACGGCCAGCCCGTCTACCACACCTTCACCTCGCTGAACGCTTTCACCGATTTCTGGGACACCTGCCAGCGCCACATCTACCAGTGTCTCTCCGACGGCTGGCAGATGAAAGACAACATTGACTGGAGTCTCTATGCCACCGCCGACGACGGCGGGCCCGCCGGCATCGGGGAGTAGTGTGCCTCGCGGTTTTCCCGCGAGCATCGTGCTCCATGCGTTTCCACGCGAGCATCGTCACGTAAGCTGCCGTGTCATAGCAGCCCAATCCAAAAAGGAGCGGCCCTCTTTCCGAGAGAGCCGCTCCTTTTGCACTCTTCCATCCATCACAGGTATTTCTCTCCGTGGCGCTGGGCCTCCTTCTGCATCTTGTTATACATGGCAGGGATGCCGTCGCTGCCCGTCCATTTGTTCACGGCCTTGATGCCGTTCGTGAGGGCGTTCTCTAAGAGGTCGCTCTGGCGGTCGATGCTGGCCTGTAGCGAGGCAAGCATCTCGATGCTCATGCCGCCTGCTCCCGTGCTCGGCGCTTCTCCGCCGAGAGCATCCTCGAACTCCCCGACATTGCCATCCGCGAAGGCGGCCACGCCGCCGCGACGGTGGCGGGTGCTCAGCCCCGAGATGGAGCCGCCGTTATACAGCGTCTGTATATCTCGCCAGATGCCGGTCTCGTTCATCTGCAGCAGGCGCGTGGTCTTGGCGTCGATGATAGCCTCTCGCCCCGCCTCGCCCACGAGGTGGAACTCCGGGCCGTTGGTGATGTGCGTCTTCGCCCCCTTGCCCATGTACCGGGCGCGGTAGGTCTTGCCGTCCGAACCGTCCACGTTGTACTGCCTGCCAGGTGTCAGCGAAGCGGGGTCGGTCAGTTCATTCACGTTACCCTCTGCGTAGGTCAGCATGCCCGTCGCCAGTCGGCCAGCACCTACCGATGCACCAGTGGCCTGAGCTATCTCGCTCTTGCCTTTGGCAATCTTGCTCACAGCCATACCCATCAGTCCACCAATGATGGCAGTCAGTGCAGCCAGAGCAATTGGACCAGCAATAGGACCTAACTCCAAGAAAGTACGCGATGCCACGGCACCCTCTTGTGCGGCAACAGTAGCCGTCGATGCCGATGCGGTGGCGGTCAGTCCTGCGATAGCAGCCTGTCCTGCGGCTTGCAGGGCAATCATCTGGAACTTCTGCTCCGTTGAAAGGTTGTCGTTTGACATGGCCTGATAAGCAATGCCGTAGAGATTGACCGCCTGCGTCATCTTGGCAAACGTACTGGCGTTGGTCGATGCGATTTTCTTGCCCGTCTGCGTTTCCGTCGTCACCTCCTTCTGCTTATTGCTAATGAAGTTCTCCGTCACTGCATTCTGCTCATTGATCTGTTGCTGGGCAGCGGGCGACAGCTCTCCCCCACCCGACGGATATCCGGCCTGTTTGCTTGCGCCGAAGTCGGTAGTGTCGAACGAACCGCCGTCCACCGACGGCATGTCGCCCGACGGATAGCCTGCGGCCTTGTCGGCACCGAAACCGCCCTGCTGCGCGATAACCTGCGTCAGCCCCTGCACGGCCTGCGTATTGGCATCCGTGGCGGCGGTGTTGGCGGGGTCGGTCTGTGCGCCTGGGTAGCCAGCCTTCTTGTCGCTGGCAAAGTCCACGTTGCTCGGTGCTTCCTGTGGAGCCGACGGGTAGCCCGCATGCTTGTCGGCGGCGAAGTCGCTGCCGCCCGTTGCGCCCGACTGAGTGCCGTCCTGCTTGATGGTGATGCCCTCGGCCAACTGCTGCGTCAGCCCCTGCACCGCCTGCGTGTTGGCATCCATGGCGGTGACGCTCGCGTCCATCTTCTGCTGCTCTGCTTCCAACTTCTGCTGCAGGCGTTGCAGTTCAGCGGTATTGTCCTCAGTGGCTTTGTTCTGAAGATAAGCATTCATCCAGTCGGTAATCTGCTCCGACATCTTCATGTTCAGGTCATCCATCAGCTTGCGCCACGCTTCCGCCTGTGCGTTCTGCATTTCTATCTCGTGCTGCCTTTCCAGTGCCTGTCGCTCGTCCAGATATTCATAATGCGCGGTGGCGTCGCTGGTGCCTGCATCGTCGATGACGACATAGGTGCCTGCACCGGGACCACCCTTACCCGTCAAGTCCAATTTCGCCAGCTCGTTGTAATATTCGGCATCCCCCGCTTGGTACGCCTCCATCACCCCCTGCAGCGACGACGTGAGCAGGTCGGCCCACTCGCGCAGCGACGTATAGAGGCGGTTCTGGCTCTCCTCCTGAATCTTCAGCAACTCGGCCTTCTGCTCCTCCTCCTTCTTCGTTTCCTCGGCCAGCGTCAGCCCCAGCGAGAGCTTCACGTTCCGGGCATCGAGCAGGGCATTCTCAGCCAAAGTAATCTGGCGCTTCTGCTCCACGATGTTCTTCTCCTGCTCGGCCTGCTTCGCCAGTTTGCGGTGCTCCTCGGCTTCCGCCTTCAGCGCCGCCATGCGCTGGTTGGCCTGCACGCGGTACATGTCGTACTGTGCCTTCTGCATCCGCATCTGCACCTCTATCTGCTTCATCGCCAGCCGCGAGGCCACGTTGTCGCTCGCCGCACCGGCACCTATCAGGCTGTTGGCGCGGCTCACCGAGTCCTGCTGCATGCCCAGCTGTGCCAGGGCCTTGTCGAAGGTGGCCTTCATCGACATGCCGCCGATGCCGCGAGCGTCGTCGTTCCAGATGATTTCCACATCCTTCTTGATCTGGCTCGCTTCCTTCTTCACCGCGTCCTGCACCTCCTGATAAGTCTTGCGCAGCTGTCCCATCACGGCCTGCTTCAGCATGTCGCTCTTGCTGATTTCCTCGGCGGTGGCCGCCATGCCCTCCTTCACCATGCGGCGCAGCAGTTCGTCGATGTCTATCGAGTATGCGTCGGCGGCTTGCCGCAGGTAGAAGGCCATCTCGTCGTAGCTCTGGGCGGTTATCTGCTCGTTGGAGTATTTCGGCTCCTTGCCCTGCCGTGCCAGTTCCTCGTTCTCGCGGCGGTACTTGGCGGCAAGCACGCCCATCTTGTCGAGGTTGTCCTGCAGGTTCTTCGTGATGCCGTCGTAGGGGCGCTTCTTGGCCAGCGTGTCCTCGATGAACTTCATCTGCTTGCCGATGGCCTGAGCAGCCTTCAGATAACTGCGCTCCGTGTCGAGCTCCACCTTCGACATCCAGCGGTGGACGATGGCAGCGCCCTTGTCGCCCGACTTCTCGATGGCATCCACGAACTGGTTGGTCTTCGCTATCGCTGCCTTGACAAACGACTCCGTGTCGCCCGTGCGCTCACTGATGATGTGGTAGATGGCTTCCAGTTCCTCCTGCGTCACCTCCTTCTGCTTGCGGCTGTAGAGCTTCTGCAGTTCGGCGCGTCGTGTCTGCCACTCGTTGTCGTTCTGTATGGTGCGCCGCCACGCCTCGCCCTCGGTTATCTCCTCGTCGTTGCGGGCCTGCTCTATGCGCGTCTTGCGCTCGGTGTAGTAGGCGTCCAATTCGTGCAGGTAGGCATCCATCTCGTCGCGGAACTGCTTCTTGGCCCCGCGCTCCTTCTTCGGGTCGAGCCAGTCGCCGGTGTTCGTCAGGTGACGGGCGTGAAGCTCGTCCTGAATCTTCAGTCGCTCAGTGTTGTACCACTCGATAACCGTGCGCATATCGCTCGACATGCCTGCCTCGATGGCTTTCTTCAGCGCCTTGTCCTCGTTGAGCACAGCCTTCACGTCGGTGTCGGTCTGCAGTGAGTTCACGAACTTGTTCATCTGCTCGCGGCGGTTCACCAGCTGCTCGGCGGTCATCTCCTTCCAGTTGGTCGATTCGCCGGGTTCAGATGTACCCCATACGGTAGAACGACCGCCACCGCCGCCACCGCCTGCATTGGCTTTCGGCAGGAGCTTGCGCAGACGGTTCACCTCTTTCTCCGAGTCGAGCCATGCCTCTGCTGCCTGGCGGTCGCTCTCGCTGATGCTTTGTGCATACTCCTTCAGATAACTGCGCAGGTTGTCCTGCCCCTCCACATACTGGCGCACCTCGTCCAGGTTTTTCTCGTTCACCTTGGGTCGCTGTCCGGGCAGCGGAGCCGTTATCTGTTGCTGCTGGCTGCTGCTGCCGAAGTTGAACAGCCCGAAACCGCCCGCGCCGCCCTGCGTGCCCGTCTGCCACGGGAAGTTGAATGACTGCTGCTGCGGACGCAACGGCCCCTGACCGCCGGTCGTGCCAGCGGGCGATGCGGGCTGCTTTGCCAGGTTGGCGATGTTGTTCACCAGTCCGCGCAGGTTGTTCGTCAAGTCGGTCTTGATGGCACCCTGTATGCCGCGCAGGTCGGAGCGCACGTTGGCCGTGGTCTTCATAATCTCGTCGTGCTGGCTCTTGGCATCCACCGTATATCTATACACGGCCTTCTGAATCATGCTCACGTTGTCACGCGACAGCTTGCCGTCCACAATCAGTCGCTCAATACCGCCGTCGATGGCCGCCTTGATTTTCGGGTCGAGCATGTAGGTAGTCCTTGGGTTGAAGATGTTCTCGCGGTTGTCGTTGGCATATTTGATGTCGGCCACACGACTGTCAACGATACCCTTCAGGATGTCGGCCACCTCCTGCGGGTCAACGCCGTTGCGCACGCTGCCCCTCACGCGCTCGGTAATCTTGGCATAGCTCTCGTTCAGTTCGTCGCTGTGCTCGTCCTGCACCTTGCGCGTCTGCTCGGCAATGCGCCGCTCGTAGGCTTCCTCGCGGATGCGCTTGGCTATCAAGGCGTGGGCTTCAGCCAGTTGCTGAGCCGATGTAGTCTCGCTAAGCATGTAGCCCAGATACTTGCCGTACTGCGAATTGATGCTGTTAATCAGCTTCAGGCGCTCCTCCTGTGCGAGGTTCGACTTGTTCAGCGGTTCAAACAAATCGTTCAGTGCCTTGCGCTCGTTGCTCAACTGCTGGTTGAAACGTCCTACCTCGGCGGCGGCCTCCTTCGCGGCCTGGTGCATATCCCATATCTTATAGATAAGGAAGCCGAGTGCGGTAACCAGAGCCCCGATGATGTTAGCCCTCATGGCGGCATCCATCTTTATCCACTCGCGGCGGGCGTTGATGGTAGCCGCACGCAGTCCACGCATGGAGTTGGTTATGCCCGTCATGCTGTTGATGGCCGCTCCAGCCGCCGTAGCCAGCACGTTAGTACCGGCACCGATGGCAGTACCCATAGTCTTGAAGCCTGCGCCCATGCTTGCTATCGTGGCACCGATGTTCATCTTCATCGCAGCCCAGTATGCCATCATCACCTTCAGCCCCTTGATGATCGGACCGTCCTCGGCTATCCAGTCCACCACTTTGCGCAGCATGTCGATAAGCACGCCCAGCCCTCGTTGCGCTGAGTCGCCGACCCACATTTCCTCAAACGCATTCTTCAGTCGCTCCCACTTCGCAGCCGTCGTCTCGTTCATCTTGTCGAACTCCTGCTGTATGGCGATGTTCTCCTCATACGCCTCGCTGGCCACGCCGAGTTGGCGGCGCAGCTCGTCCACGTTCTGCGATAGTCCGGAGAACACGATGCCCGCACGGGCGCCCTGCTGGTTCAGGTCCTTCATGATGTCGCGCATACCGGCCATGCCCAGCATCTGCTCCACCGAGTCGGCATCCATTCCCGTGTCCTTGATGCGCTGCAGGATCATGAGTATCACCTCCATGCCGCGCCCCGTGTCGAAGAGGTTGCGGATGGTGTCGGGGGTCACGCCGATGGCCTTGGCCAGCTCAAAGGCGTTGTTGCGGATGGCGGGTATCATGCGGCTCAGAGCCGTTGCCGACATCTCGATGCGCATACCAAGGCTGCTGACCGTCGAACCCAGTGCGGCCACCTGGTCGATGGTGATGCCGCTCTGGGCACCCACGGCTCCCACGCGCTTCACGAAGTCGGTGATTTCGGGGGCGGTACTGGCACTGCTGGCACGCAGACGGTCGATGGTCGAAGCGATTTTCTCCATAGCCACAGCCGTTGCCGACGAGCCCTCGACGGTGCCCTCCTGCAACTGCTTGCGTATCTTGTCCACCTCGCCCGTGGCGATGGCCACGCGCATCATCTCCGTAGCGGCCTCGCGTCCCATTTCGGGCAGGGCAATCATCAGCTTGTTTGCAGCCTCGGTGAATCCCTGCACGTCCTCCAGGGTCTTCAAACCCAACTGTCCGGCACTGGCAGAGATTTCCATGAGTGAGGTCAAACTGGTACGGACGTCCATTTTCTTCAGGTTCTCCGACAGCCGGCCCACCTCGTCGGCGGTGAAGCCTGTGGTCTTGCGCACTTCACCCATGCGGTCGGAGAGGTCCATCAGGTCGCGGGCGGTGTTGCTTACCTTCTGCCACACTTCATTGAAGCCCATATACATTACGACGTAGGTCTTCAGGCGGCTGAAGGCTTTCTCCCAGGCGGTGGCGCTGGCCTTGGCCTGTCCCTCCATCTCCTTCATCACGTTCTTCGCCTGGCGCACCTGCTCGGCGAAGCGTTTGTACTCGTCGCTGTTCTGGCCGAGTGACTGCTGCATCTGACGCAGCTGTCCGTCGGCACGCTTGATGGCGGCGCGCAGCTCGTCGAGGTTGACGGCGTTGGCAGGGGTCTCTATGAGCGTGCGCATCTTCTCCTGCGACATGTTCACGTTATCTTGCTCGAACTTCAGCGAGCGCAGCTTCTTCGTCAGGTCGTCGAGTTCCTTTTCCTGAGCGTCCACGGCGTTGCCAAGGTCGCGCTCGGCCCTTATCTGCTTGATCAGTTCCTCGCGGCGGAGTTCCAGCGCCTTGGTAGCCGATTGTATCTCCTGCGCACTGTAGTTGAACGGCTGCTTCGAGTCGCCCGCTTTCTCGGCAAGGTCGAGGGCATCCTTCAAGTCCATCACGTCCTCGGTGGCACCCTTGGCCGATACGCCTGCCTTCTGCAGATATGTATTGATAAGGTCAATAGTGTCGGCTTCGTCCTTTTGCGGCAGGGTGTCGCGAAACTTCTTCAGCGCTTCGGCCTGCTTCTTCACCTCCTCGATGCTGGCGTTCTCGTTGTCGCCACGCTGGAAGAATCCGAGAGCCATCACGCCCTCGTTCCTGATCGTGTTATTAGCATGAGCCTCTATCTCGCGCTTCACCTTGGCGAGGTTCTCGCGATACCAGTCCAGACTATCGGCGGCGGTCTTGGGGTCGTCGATAAGCTGCTGCCAGAAACGCGCATGTGCTTTCAGGGCCGACTCCGACATGTTGGCGCGGTCGGTGTTGTACTGCTTCACCATCAGGTCGATGTTCTCGCGCTGTTTCTGGGCGGCACGCTCATTCTCTACGCTGAACTGGCTGACGTGCTTCTCTGCGGCCACGATGTCCTCGGAGAGCTGCTGCACCTCGCCGTCGGTCAGGTGGAACGTCTGTTGCATCTTCTTTGCCGCCTCGATGCCCTCGCGTATTTCGGCCACGCTGTATGCGCCCAGGTTCTGCAGCCGTCCGGCCTTACTCTCGATGTCGGCCCGCTGGCTTTGGTCGAGCAGGTCTTGCGCCTGCTTCATGTTGGCGGTGTACTGTGCCACGGCTTCGGCTGCCGCCTTGGGGTCGTCGGCCAGCCGCTGCCAGTAGTTTACCTGTGCCTTCAGTGCGCTCTCGGTCAGGGCAGAGCCGTTGGCCAGTTGCTGCTGCATCAGCTCTATCTGCTCGCGCTGCTTCTGGGCGGCACGCTCGGCTTCCACACCCACCTTGGCAATGCGGGTCTCGGCGGCGACGATGTTCACGGAGAGCTGCTGCACCTCGTCGTTGGTCAGGCGGTACTGGTCTTGCAACCTCTTGGCGGCCTCGATGCCCTCGCGCAGTTCGCCGACGCTGTAGTTATCCACGTTCTGCAATCGGGCGGCGCGTTCCTCCAGGGTCTTGCGGTCGCGCTTCTGTTCCTCGGTGTTGATACGTTTCAGGTTGTCCTCTATCTCGCGGAGCTTGTTGGCATCGTTGTCTGCCCCGTCGTACATGGCCTGCCAGAACTTCTTGGTCTCGGTGAGGGCGTCGCGTGAGAGGGTGCCGAGTTGGTCCATGCGCTGGGTCATCATGTCGAGCACGGGCTCGCGGCGCAGTTCTGCCGACTGCTTCTTCAGCTCTTCGAGGCGGAGGGTGAGCTGGCCGATGGCGCGTTCGCCGCGTTCCCACTCTTCCTTGTCGATGGTGGGGTCGAGCTTGCGGTTCGACTCACGGAGGCGGGCCAGTGCCTGCTCCATCTTGTCGATGCTGCCGGAGCGCAGTCGGTCGGCCTCGCGGGTGGCTTCCTGCTCGGTGGTGATGTTGCGCTGCATGGCGGCGGTGTCGGTGTTGATTTCCTCGGTGAGGTGGCTGTATGCCTGGGCGTTCTTCAGCTGTTCGTCGGTGAGTCCGCGCAGTTCGTCTTCCACTTTCTTGACGGCCTCGCCCTCGTGTTTCTTGGCTTCGGCCTGTGCGTTGCGGGCGTCGGTCTGTTCCTGTTCGGCCCTGGCTAAGCGCTGGTTGGCGGTCACGGTCTCGCCCACCATGCCGTTCAGCTTGTCTTGCTGCTGGTTCAGCTCGGCAGTCTTCTGCGAGAGTTGTTCCTGCTTCTGTGCCAGCTGCTCGGAGGATTGGGCGGACTGCTGACTCGTCTCGCTGAGTTTCTTCATCTCACTCTCCAGACGGGTCACCTCTGCCTGTTGTTCCTTATATGATTCAGAGAGGGGCTTGCCGCTGCCGTAGTAGCCTTCGCCCACGCCTTTCAGCGATTCCTTGGCCAGACGCAGACGTTCGTCGCGTGATGCCATTTCGTCGCCTGGATCATAGACGACATCGGCAATGGCATCGAGTTTTTCACGACGCTTCTTTATTAGCTCGTCTTCCTTATCGCCAACGGTCTCGTTGAACTCGCGCATGAACTCTTCTATCTTCGTGGCAGGGCCGTGGCCGTAGCCGTCGGCGAAGTCGCTGAGCGCATCGTCAATCTTGATGCCGCGCTTCATGGCCTCCTGCACCACCTCACGCATCCGCTGACCGGCCACTCGCATGGCATCTTTCACGGTCATGCCCACCTGCTCCTTGAACTCAGCCTTGGCTTCGGGGTCGTCGCTGATGTCGTTCAGGTATTTATACATGCGGCTGATGCTGCCGCCGCCCGCCTCGCTTTTCCAGTATTCATCGTCGAGCACGTCCTTGTTCTTGGCATAGAAAGCCTGCGTGTCCTTTGAGCCTACGATGCGTGAGTCTTTCAGTTCCTCCTGGCCTATCTGCTTGCGTACCTGCAGCATCTGCTTGGCCAGTTCGAGCCGCGATTCCTCTTCCTCTTTCAGGGCTTTCTCGGCGGCGGCCTGCAACTTGGCATCGTCGGTGATGTCGGCTGTGGTAATGCCGAACTGCTTCAATGCCTCATTGGCCTTGCGCTCGTCTTCGGCTATCTCGGCGAGGTCGCGCTTGGCGTCAGAAAGTTGTTTTTCCAGTTTCTGATATGCCTCGCTCTGGGCGTCGGTGGCGGTGGTGGATTGTTGCTGGGCGGTGGCAATTCTCTGTTCAAGTTCAAGTTTTTCCTTTTCTGCCTTTTCCAGTTCTTGCAGGGCTTTGAGTTGGATTTCGTAAGCCTCACGCCATTGGTCGGCATCCGACCATTCTTCCCAATGCTTTTCGTATGTCTT
>Ga0326511_10000321_pt1 | contig 41131 bp, 35 predicted proteins | sample 0_2496_0518_D_FD_203701 | JGI IMG/M metagenome (GOLD analysis project Ga0326511, IMG submission 203701) | Bovine rumen microbial communities from UC Davis, California, United States - 0_2496_0518 | ecosystem: Host-associated > Mammals > Digestive system > Stomach > Rumen | place: USA... | reverse complement strand
CTGTCACCATCGGAAACAGCGTGACAACAATTGGAGAGTATGCGTTTGCGAGGTGTAAAAGCCTAACCTCTGTCACCATTGGAAACAGCGTGACAACAATTGGAGAGTATGCGTTTGCGAGGTGTAAAAGCCTAACCTCTGTCACCATTGGAAACAGCGTGACAACCATTGGAGATAGTGCTTTTTCAGGATGCACCAGCCTGACCTCTGTCACCATCCCCGGCAGCGTGACAACCATTGGAGATAGTGCGTTTGAATGGTGTGAAAGCCTGACCTCTGTCACCATCCCCGGCAGCGTGACAACCATTGGAGATAGTGCGTTTGAATGGTGTGAAAGCCTGACCTCTGTCACCATCCCCGACAGCGTGACAAACATTGGATATGGTGCTTTTTTGGGATGCACCAGCCTGACCTCTGTCACCATCCCCGACAGCGTGACAACCATTGGAGAATTGGCTTTTTATAACTGCACCAGCCTGACCTCTGTCACCATCCCCGACAGCGTGACAACAATTGTACATAGTGCTTTTTCTGGATGCACCAGCCTGACCTCTGTCACCATCCCCGACAGCGTGACAACAATTGGACATAGTGCTTTTTCGGATACTCCATGGTTAGCAGAAAAGCAAAAAGAAAATCCGCTGGTGGTTGTCAATGATATTTTGATTGATGGGACAACTTGTTCAGGAGCTGTCACCATCCCCGGCAGCGTGACAACAATTGTAGGTAGTGCTTTTTCAGGATGCACCAGCCTGACCTCTGTCACCATCCCCGGCAGCGTGACAACAATTGTAGGTAGTGCTTTTTCAGGATGCACCAGCCTTAAATCTGTCACCATCCCCGACAGCGTGACAAGTATTGGAGGGTATGCTTTTAGAGGATGCACCAGCCTGACCTCTGTCACCATCCCCGACAGCGTGACAATAATTGGAGGGGGTGCTTTTGATGGATGCACCAGCCTTAAATCTGTCACCATCCCCGACAGCGTGACAAGTATTGGAGGGTATGCTTTTTCGGATACTCCATGGTTAGCAGAAAAGCAAAAAGAAAATCCGCTGGTGGTTGTCAATGATATTTTGATTGATGGGACAACTTGTTCAGGAGCTGTCACCATCCCCGACAGCGTGACAACAATTGAAAATTATGCTTTTCATGGATGCAAAAGCCTGACCTCTGTCACCATCCCCGGCAGCGTGACAACAATTGGATGGTATGCTTTTTATGAATGCACCCGCCTGACCTCTGTCACCATCCCCGGCAGCGTGACAACAATTGGATGGTATGCTTTTTTTGAATGCACCAGCCTGACCGACGTTTACTACACAGGCACAGAGGAGCAATGGAATGCCACAATTGATGAGAGAAATGCCGTTCTCATAGCCACCATTCACTTTAATTCCACCGCACCACCGGAAGTATCTGTTTCGAGCCTGATTGAGCTGAACAAAGCCCTCAAAACCAAAAAGGGCGCACCTAAAAAGTTTGACCTCAATGGTGACAACATTATCAACGTGATTGACCTTGCACTGCTCAAAAAGCAGTTGCTGGAGAATCAATAAATTTTATCAAATAAGGAGAATGAATTATGAAACTTGGTATGGTAGGACTCCCGAACGTGGGAAAGAGTACGCTTTTCAATGCGCTGACAAATGCAGGGGCGCAGTCCGCAAATTATCCTTTCTGTACGATTGAGAAAAATGTGGGTGTGGTATCCGTTCCGGATAGTCGCCTTGATTATCTCGCAAAGATGTACGACCCCGACAGTTTCAAGCCGGCGACATTGGAATTTGTGGACATTGCCGGATTGGTCAAGGGTGCATCAAAGGGCGAAGGCTTGGGGAATAAATTCCTTGCTGATATTCGTGAAGTGGATGCAATTGTACATGTGGTGCGTTGTTTTGAGGACATGGATATTATTCATGTAGACGGTTCAATCAATCCGGCTCGTGACATTGAAACCATCAACCTCGAATTGATTTTTGCAGATTTGGAAATGGTACAGCGCAGAATTGACCGTGCAAAAAAACTCATGAAAGGCGATAAAAAAGCCGCTGTGCAGGTAGATTTCTTTGAACGTTTGGCATCCCATCTGGAGGAGGGAAAGTCTGCAAGAAGTTTCGAAATGACCGACGACGAAAAAGCATTCATGCATGATACTCCCCTGTTATCCGCAAAGCCTGTGATTTATGCGGCGAACTTGTGCGAAGCCGATTTCGCCGGAAGTCTGGACAATCACGCACACTTTCAGGCAGTCAAGGCAATTGCAGATGAGGAACATTCTGCTGTATTGCCCATCTGTGCGCAGACTGAGGCGGAAATTGCCGATATGTCCGACGAAGACAAAGCCATGTTCTTGGAAGAATTGGGCTTGGAAGAATCCGGCTTGAACCGTATCATTCAGACAGGATACAGCCTGTTAGGGTTGATTTCCTTCCTGACCGCCGGAAAACAGGAAGTCAGAGCTTGGACTATCACCAGAGGAACAAAAGCACCACAGGCAGCCGGAAAAATTCATACGGATTTTGAAAAGGGCTTTATCCGTGCGGAAATCGTGGCATTTGATGATTTGGAGAAATGCGGAAGTATGGCGGCGGCTCGTGAACAGGGGTTACTCCGTTTGGAGGGCAAAGAATACGTCATGCAGGATGGTGACATTGTAGAATTCCGGTTCAATGTCTAATGATATATTCACCGCAGGGATAATTTGCATATTGATAGGGATTGGCTCAATCCTTGTGAATGCGTTCACACTCCGGAACAGAAAACGGCATTGTACAGAGTCTGTCAATGCCGTCTGCACCGGATTGAAAAAGCAGAATGTTTCCGGACGAAAACCAATATTTAACAGTTATGCTCCGGAATGGGAATATACATTCAATGGTATGACCTATCGGCAGAAAACCGCCTATCTGGATGAACGCTTGGTTCCTGTGCGAGTTGGTCAGAAATATGAAATCCGTATCAACCCGAATCACCCGAAAGAAATTGATTTCAAACCGGATAACCTGAAAATCCGTCAACAAATCGGAATTGGGGCATTTCTGGTATTTTTCGGGGGAGTGATGCTGTTTTTGCAGTATATGGGCTGGTAATGATAAGATAAGGAAGATTTATGAAACAAGTTGAAATTTTTACAGATGGTGCTTGTTCCGGCAATCCGGGGGCAGGCGGATGGGGGACAGTTCTCCGGTTCGGGGAGCATGAAAAAGAGCTTTCCGGCGGTGAAGCCCACACCACCAACAACCGCATGGAATTGACTGCCGTGATTGAGGGCTTGAAAGCCCTAAAAGAGCCTTGTCAGGTGACGTTGACAACGGACAGCAAGTATGTTTGTGACAGCGTTGTCAAAAAGTGGGTTTACGGATGGAAGAAAAAAGGCTGGAAAAAATCAGACGGCAAACCAGCTTTGAATGTGGATTTGTGGGAACAACTTCTTCCCTTGTTGGAGAAACATCAGGTAACATTTGTATGGGTGAAAGGTCATGCCGGACACCCTGAAAATGAACGCTGTGACCGTCTAGCAGTCGCTCAAAGTCAAAAATATAAGTGATGAGCCGAAAAAAACGAAAACCCAAACACAAGAAAAACCGCCGTTCTTCTGGTTCTGTTGCAATTGCTCAGAAACCCAAAAAGTCCAAATCTTCAAAGCGCACTATCCAGATAATACTTGTCATTGTGGCGGGAGTTATCATTTTAGGGATATTGTCCTATTTTACCAATGTATGGGCAGGGATGGGAGTGATGTGTTGCCTGTCGTTGGGGAGCATTACAGCGTTTTTTGCAAAGTGGGCTTGTGCCGTACTGATAACTGAGATTCAAACTTATCAAAAGGGCGAAACTTATTCAGGGTTATGCACTGGTTCAAGGTGGAGCGGAAAAACAAAAGTTTTACAAGTAAGCTGGACACAGCAGGGAGTTCAGCATTTCAACGAATTTTATGCATTCCCAAAATGGAAAAAGTTCCCCTATCCTGTGAAAGTCTACTGTTACAAAGCAGAGTCTAGTCTTGGAATGGCGACTTTGATACCGTCTTTTTTGATAACACTGGTTATTGTTTGTTCAGCGGTTGGATATATCGGAATGGCGATTGACTTGTTTTTGATAGCATTGCAACGAAAATAATTTACATACACTCCTTTTCCATGGGAAAGGGGTGTATTTTATTGTAGGCTGGTATTGGGGTAGTAGTAGGCTAAAATTTCCTGATAAGTACAGCCATCTTTAGCCATTGCATTTGCGCCGTATTGACTCATGCCGACATTATGCCCGAATCCGTAAGTAGTAAAAGATACCTGATTGTCCTCAACATCAATCGAAAACGATGCTGAACGCAGTCCAAACAGGCTTTTAATTTCCTGTCCGGTGAAAGTTTCATTTCCGATAGGAATAGAAAGAACCGTTCCGGCATCTGTGATATTGGGAGTGCCGAACCATTCTGAAGCATTGCCCTCTAAGTATAGACTGCTTTTGGCATTGCCTAAGATACAGCGGACTTGTTCAGCGGTATAGGTGACGACTTTTTCATATTGGGGGGCGTTTTTATCAGAAACGCTGTCAACAGATTGCAGATAGGGCTTGTCACTCCCCCAGACATTTCCGGCGGTGTCGGTTTTCCCTGAGGACATGGCATGAAATACGCAGAGAATTGGCTCTTCATCATAGAATAGCAGTTCATCCTTGACAGCATCCACAGCGGAGGAAATTTTTTCATGAAATGTATCATATTCATTCCCCCAGCGTTCACGGAGCTGATTTTCCGTGTAATATGCCTGATGAATGGCAGGGTCATTGGTGAAGTCGTAATTTTTCCCCTGTTCTTGTGCAACAATGTGCTGACGTTCCGCATAAGTATGCACGGCGACTGCCTGCGCCTTTAATGCTTCATCACTGAAACTTGCAGGCATTTCCGCACTGACTGACCCGATTAAATACTCTCTGACGGATATTTCCCATATTTCGCCGGAATTGACATCTAATACTTTGTAAGTGGTTGCTTTTTCAATCGGACAAATTTCACGATTTTCAACAGTTTCAACAGTTTTTTCAACAGGTTCTGTTGAAATCTCGGAAGTTTCAACAGTTTCTGTGATTGCTTCTGTTAATTGTTGTTCTCCTTTGGCAGAAATTACCAATTCAGGAGCAGAAATGCAGTAAGCCGGAAGTGCTGGAATCAACGTCAAAAGCAATGAGAATACGGCACTATATAAAAAATGTCTTTTCATGGTCATATTTTTCCTTTCAACTTGTAAAATGGTCTGAAAATTACTCCTTTCCCTGAAACTGTTACAATTTCTCTTGACTTGCCATGTGAAAAATGATATAATATACTTGTAGCAAATCAAATATAACAATTACAGGAGGGATTGCAATATGAGCAGAGTATTTTCGAATGCTGATATGCAGAACTTATGCGACCAATTGAGAAAAAATTCACAAATTGACCAAAATTTATATTCTAAGTTTCATATTAAGCGTGGATTGCGCAGAAGTGACGGAACGGGTGTTTTAGCTGGAATTACCAACATCTGTAATGTACATGGTTATGTTGTCAATGAGGGCGAAGTTGAGCCAATTCCGGGGGAATTGATTTACAGGGGCTATAATATCTATGACCTTGTACACAATGCCGAAAAAGAAAACCGCTATGGTTATGAGGAAACGGCTTATTTATTGCTGTTTGGGAAACTCCCTACGGTTGACGAATTAGAGGCTTTCAATCATTATCTTTCCATGCACAGGGCTTTACCGTCCGGATTTGTGGTAGATATGATGATGAAAGCACCGTCCAATAATATCATGAACAAATTAGCACGTTCGATTCTTGCATTGTATTCCTACAATGATAATGACTGTGAAGACACTAGTCTTGAATCGGAAATGAGAACCGCTATTAGCCTTTTGGCAAAAATGCCCATTATCATGGTGAATGCCTATCAAGTCAAGAGAAAACATTTTGACAATCAATCCTTGTTCATGCATCCACTCAGACCAGACGAAAAGACAGCGGAAACCATTCTTTCCATGCTCCGTCCTGACCGTCAATATACCAAGGAAGAAGCACAATTGCTTGACTGCTTGTTGATGCTCCATGCGGAACATGGTGGCGGTAACAACTCTACATTTACTTGCCGTGTCCTGACATCTTCCGGAACGGATGCTTATTCAGCGTATTCTTCCGCAGTCTGTGCGCTGAAAGGTCCACGTCATGGCGGTGCGAATATCAAAGTTTCCGCACAGTTGGAGGAATTCAAGGCAAATATCAAGAATTGGGACAATGAGGGCGAAGTGGCTGATTATATCCGTAAAGTCCTGAGAAAAGAAGCTGGAGACGGTTCAGGCTTGATTTATGGCATGGGTCATGCCGTGTATACACTCTCTGACCCCAGAGCGGTCATTCTCAAGAAAAAGGCTTTCAAGTTGGCAGAAGGCAAGGAAATCGAAGCAGAATTTCACTTGTTAGATACCATTGAGCGACTCACGCCACAGATTATGAAATCTGAAAGAGGAATTGAAAAGGCAATTTGTGCCAATGTTGATATGTATTCCGGTTTGGTTTATAGAATGCTGAAAATTCCGGAAGAATTGTATACGCCTTTATTTGCAGTTTCCAGAATTGCCGGATGGTCTGCACACCGTATGGAGGAATTATTGACCGGAAACAGAATCATTCGTCCGGCATATAAGGCACTTCCCAAGAAACGCCCCTATGTTAAAATTAGTGACCGTAAGTAAACGGCTTTTCGCCTTTGTGATGGCATTGCCCTTGTTATTGACTGGTTGTTCTGTGGAGGTCAATTTAGATACACTATTGACACCACCCAAATTGAGCGCACAACAAGAGCAAATTTATCAGGCATTACAAGATACCACTGGTTCAGAAATTCAGCTGAAATATCCGAAACGTGGGAATTATCTTTCTGCTTTCATTGTGGCGGATATTGATGGCGATACTGGAGAAGAAGCGATTGTGTTTTATGAGAAAAGCGGTTTACCGTCACAAGATGCCGGATTAAGAATCAATGTGCTTGACTGCATCAATGGCGAATGGCTTTCGATTTGTGACAGAAGTGCAGAGGGTTCAGAAATCGAAAAAGTGGTTTTGTCGCCTTTAGGTGGGAATGACAGAATGAATGTGATTGTTGGTTATTCCACGGCGAACCAGTCAGAAAAATATATTTCTGTGTATTCGTATAGTGATGGATATTTAGACCAAACATTTTCACATAGTTATGCTTTGTTTGACGTGGCTGAAACAGGAAGCGGAGAAAGTAACCCCGATTTGATTTTATTAGGTGCGGCAACTTCACCAGAATTTTCCGCATATGCGGCGGTGTATCGCCTTGCAGAAGACGGACGCTATCACGAATTCAAATATAATTTCCGTGATAGTTATACCGATTATAGCCAGTTGATTTACGGCACTCTTTCAGATGGAAAAGTTGCGATTTATGTGGATGCTGCAACAGGTACGTCAAGCCTGCAAACGGAAATTCTCTGTATGGAGAGTACACAGCTTTCCAATTTGTTGGAGCGTTGCAGTCATGTGGCAGGTGATACCGTCCGGAGGGCTGGACTTGCCTGCATGGATATTGACGGCGACCAGATTCCGGAAGTCCCTGTTCAAAATGTCTTCTTGGGGTATGAAAATGCGGACGAATCCGAACAAATCCGACAAACCAGATGGCTCATGCTCAAAGAACCCCGATTCTATACGGAACATTACAGTTATTACAGTGCCAATAATGGCTATGTCTTCATCTTGCCGGAAGAATGGGAAAATCATGTGACGGCTGTCAACGATACCACTGCCGGAGAACTGCGCTTTGTAGCTTATAACGGCACATGGGAAGACCAGATGCAGATATTGCTTCGGGTGTATATCGCCTATGATGAAGCCGATTTGAATGAACATCTTTCGGCTGGTTATCATCTGATACGCACCAAAGGCACAGCGAATTATTTAGTCAAGTCGGAATCCGGTCAGGAATTGTCTCAGAATATCGGAAATATTATCCCTTGTTTCCGCTTTTTAGATTGAGGAGTGATTGAGAATGCCACCTGTGAATGAAATCAAAAAAGTTATCATTGAAGAAGGTGCCAACAATATTGCACCAGAACAGTTCAGAAGATATACTGCATTGAAAGAAATCACCATTCCAGACAGTGTGAAAAGAATTGGAACATATGCTTTTGCAGATTGTCGGAGTTTGGAACGCATTGACCTTCCACCATATCTGAAAAATTTATATCAGCGTGTATTTATGAATTGCACGTCTTTGAAAGAAGTCAATCTTCCAAATGGATTGAAATATATTGGTTCAAATGCATTTGCAAATTGTACCGCATTGAAAGAAATCACCATTCCGGACAGTGTGCAAAGTTTCGGAAAAGATGTATTTATTTATTGTGAAAATCTCCATGCAGTGCATTATATGGGAGTAACAATTCATCCAGATATTTTCCATAATCAATGGCTGAAAGTGGAACGGATGCTGGAACTTATCCAAACACATGACTTTTCAATGTCTATGGGTCAATCTGTAAAATGTTATACTGCTGGAAGAATGTACCTCGCCGGAGTTGCACCCATCCAAACAGAAGACTATATCAAGTCAAAATTCCCGAAGGTATTCCGTGGGCTGATTGATTTGGATGAAGTGGAAGCCATTGAGGAAATTGTCACTTCCGGTGAATTTGTCTCAAGGCGGAATATTGACAAATATATTGATTATGCAATTCAGAATGGAAAAACAGAAATTTCCATGATTCTGATGGATTATAAAAATGAAAAAATCGGCTATCGAAAGCCGGAAGATTTATTCCGGCTGTAATCCGAAAAGGAGACTGTTACATGAAAAGAATTCTTGTTTGTGAAGATGAAGATGTAATTCGTGATTGTGTCGTCATCAATCTGAAACGTGTCGGCTATGATGTGGTTGACGTGAACAGCGGGGAAGCTGCTCTTCAGAAATTCGAGGACGAAAACGGCAACTTCGACATTGTACTGCTTGACATCATGATGCCCGGAATTGACGGTTTCACCGTCTGCAAAAAACTTCGTGAAAAAAGCTCCACCCTTGGGATTATCATGCTCACTGCAAGGACACAGGAAATGGATAAAGTCAGCGGTCTGATGATTGGCGCAGATGATTACATCACAAAGCCCTTTTCACTGTCCGAATTGACCGCCCGTGTGGATGCCATTTATCGCCGTGTTTGTATGAGTTTTATTCATGATGATACAAGCCCTGTCATTGAGTCAGGACCTTTTACCCTGAATCTGAAAAGCCGTACTGTTTCCAAAAATGGTGTACCCATTGATTTGACACAGGTGGAATACCAGATTCTGGAATATTTCATGAATAACAAGAATACTGCCCTTGACCGTGCAAGCATTCTGAATCATATCTGGGGCGAAAATTATTATGGTGACTACAAGATTGTAGATGTGAATATTCGCCGTATTCGACTGAAAATCGAGGATAAGCCCTCTAACCCCCAATATATTGTTACCATTTGGGGTTATGGTTATAAGTGGAATGACAAGGGCTGAAAATAGTCGGGAATCCGGCAAAAAACAAACTTTATTGCAAAGATGGATTGTCAATAATCTGGGTGTGTTAATTCTGATTATCATCGTCATGTTGCTGACGTTTGTCTATGCCATTCAGACATTTTACTATGCAAGTGCAAGACAGAAACTCACCGCAGAATTGACCACAATTGTCAATATTCTTTCACGCTATGCACAGGATACAGAAACCAACCTCTCCCCTGAAATGCGTTCCACGTTTGAAAGTTTTTCCGCCAAAGATAAAATGGAATTGATGGCAGTCAATGTCAAGGGGAGGGTTGTTCTGACCTCTTCGGGATTTTCGCCGTCTGCGGATACGTCTTTACCAGATTATGAAAGCATCATACAAGGCGGTGACGGTTATTGGATTGGCAAGGCTGAAAACAATGAGAAAATTATGGCGGTCTGCATGGATATTTCCTCATTTTCAACAGAATATAGTGCAGTAAGGGTTGTGACCTCTCTGACAAAAGTTGACAATAGCATTACAACCGTAATGATTATTGCAACGGCGATATGTGCAGCAATTTTATTACTGCTGGTCATCACTGGGATTTACTTTGTCGGGAGTATCATCAAGCCCATTACACAAGTCAGCAATACTGCCGGAAAATTCGCAAAGGGTGACTTTTCCACGAGAATCGGCTATGATGGGAATGACGAAATCGGCGACTTATGCACGGCTATCAATCATATGGCGGATGAGCTTTCCAATGCGGAAAATATGAAGAATGAATTCATTTCTTCCGTTTCGCATGAATTGCGAACCCCTTTGACAGCAATTAAGGGATGGGCGGAAACCATTTACACCGAAACAGACCCTACTACCGTTCGCAAGGGAATGAATGTCATTATCAGCGAAACAGAGCGACTTTCTCAAATGGTAGAGGAATTGCTTGACTTTTCCAGAATGCAAAGCGGACATTTTACCCTGCAAAAGGCAACTATGGATATTTTGGCGGAATTGGGAGATGCTGTTTTAATTTACATGGATAAAGCCGCCCGTGAAGGTATTACGATTTCTTATGATGAGCCGGAAATGTTGCCTTTTGTTTATGGCGACAAAAACAGAATCCGACAGGTGTTTATCAATATCATTGACAATGCGGTCAAGTATTCTGATGCTGGTGGACACGTTCATATTGAAGCAACAGAACAAAAGGGGAATGTCGTAGTGAGTGTGAGTGATTCCGGCTGTGGAATTAAAGCCTCTGACCTTCCAAAAATCAAAACAAAATTTTACAAGCCGAACCATACAAGACGTGGTTCAGGTATCGGGCTTGCAGTGGCTGATGAGATTATCTCAGCACATGGAGGAAAGCTTGATATTTCCAGTACGGAGGGAGTCGGTACAACGGTAACTATCACACTCCCACCAGAAGAACAATCCGAAACATAAAGGAGGAGCAATGGACGAAAAACAACAGGGCGAGGTTTGCCCAATGAATCCCCATAAAAGCAAAATTGGCGGACAGGCTTTAATTGAAGGTGTCATGATGAAAGGCGCATTCAAAGGGGCTATGGCTTGCCGTTTGCCGGATGGTACAATTGATGTGGAAACATGGGACTTAAACGCAAAAAGACCATGGTATCAGAAAGTGCCGTTAGTGCGTGGGGTATACAGTTTTATTTTTTCCATGATTGACGGCTATCGGTGTTTGATGAAATCCGCTGAAAAGCAAATGACAGAAGAGGAAATTGAAGAAGAGGAAGAAAATCCCTCAGCCCTCGAAAAATGGCTTGACGAACATTTCACAGAAAAAACCGTGGAAGCGATTATGGTGGTATTCATGGTCATTAGTGTGGTATTTGCATTAGGGATGTTCTTATTTTTGCCGAAGTGGATAGTTGGCTTGATTAAGCCCTTGACAAGCAATCGAATTCTGCAATCTTTTTCAGAGGGTATTATTAAAATTGTGGTATTCATTGCCTATATGGCAATTACTGGAACAATGAAAGATATTCGCCGTACCTACGAATATCACGGCGCAGAACATAAGACGATTGCCTGCTTTGAAGCGGGATTGCCTTTGACGGTGGAAAACGTCAAGAAACAAGTCCGTTTACATCCAAGATGTGGAACAAGCTTTATTTTTCTGACATTGTTCATCAGCATTTTAGCAATGTGTCTCGTACCGTTTACGATTCCGTGGCAGAGATTTTTATGCAGTTTTGCACTGTTGCCGATTACTGTCGGGGTATCATTTGAGGCGATTCAATTCGCTGGACGGAGTAACAGTGTCATTTCGAAAATTATTTCCTTTCCGGGGTTGCAGTTGCAGAGAATCACCACAAAAGAGCCTGATGCTTCACAAATTGAATGTGCGATTGCTGCATTAACTCCATGTATTCCGGAAAATTTGGAGGATGACAAGTGGTAATTGATGCAAGATTGCTATATGATGAATTGATAGCGTTTCTGGAAAACTATCAGATTGAAGACACTCGTTTTGATGTTAGATGTATCATGGAACAAGTGACAGGGAAATCATTGGAACGGCTTTTTATGATGGGGATTTCGTCAGAAGATGAAAATCCCATCCGAAATATGACCCAAAGACGGGCATTCCGTGAACCATTGCAATATATTCTGGGAGAATGGGAATTTTATGGAATGCGGATGTTTGTCGGAAAAGGGGTGTTAATTCCTCGCCCTGATACAGAAACATTGGTTGATAATGTTCTGACATGGTGCAAACATCGGGAAGTTTCGCATATCATAGATTTATGTACAGGCAGTGGATGTATTGCCCTCGCCTTAAAAAAGCATTTACCAGATGTGAAAGTTTCAGCTGTGGAATTCAGCGAACATGCGTTAAGTTATGCCAAAAAAAATGCAAGGTATCACCGGCTTGAAATTGATTTCCTTCATGCAGATGTGCTTGATGAGTTGACAAAATCCAGCTTTTTAGAAAATCCAGTTGATATTATTGTCAGCAATCCGCCGTATCTTGATGGTGCTGATATGGCATCATTGCAGACGGAAGTCAAGCATGAACCGGCTCTGGCTCTTGCAGGTGGAGCGGATGGCTTGCGCTTTTATCGGGCTATCACCAATTTATGGAAGAATGCCTTAAAATCTGGTGGGTTACTTGCCTATGAAATCGGCGAAACACAGGCGCATTCCGTGAGCGAAATCATGAAAAGCCATGCTTTCCGGAATGTTCAGACTGTCAAAGACCTTGCAGGCAATGACAGGGTTGTCATGGGGGAAAAATCAAGCGACACATTGTAAAGTTTGAAGCCTGATAATTCAGGCTGTTTCATATAGGAGGTATTTTGATTATGGCAAAGGCAAAAACTGACAAGAAGGGTGCTATTTTTCAAGCACCAGCAACCCAAGACGAAAAAAAGAAGGCACTTGAACAGGCTTTGAAGATGATTGAAAAGACCTATGGTGCAGGTGCTGTCATGCGTTTAGGGCAACGCAAAAAGATGGATGTAGATGTCATCCCCACTGGTTCTATGACCCTTGATATGGCTCTTGGGGTTGGTGGTGTTCCTAGAGGGAGAATCGTGGAACTGTATGGTCCTGAAAGTTCAGGGAAAACAACAGTTGCATTGCACATTGTGGCAGAAGCGCAGAAAATGGGCGGTGAAGCGGCATTCATTGACGTAGAACACGCACTTGACCCGAAATATGCAAAGGCTTTAGGGGTTGACATTGATAATTTGCTTGTTGCACAGCCTGACAGCGGTGAACAGGCTCTGGAAATTGCGGAGCGTCTTGTTCGTTCGGGTGCAATTGATGTGATTGTTGTAGATTCCGTCGCAGCTATGACAACACAAGCGGAAATTGATGGTGAAATGGGTGACAATCATGTTGGACAGCTTGCCCGACTCATGTCACAGGCAATGAGAAAATTGACTTCCGTTGTGGCAAAAACCAATTGTGTAGCAATTTTCATCAATCAAATTCGTGAAAAAATCGGTGTCCTTTATGGCAACCCTGAAACCACCCCCGGAGGACGTGCCTTGAAATTCTATGCCACTGTTCGAATGGACGTTCGCAAAGGTGAAATCCTCAAGGAAAATGGTGTTCCGATTGGCAACCGTATGAAGGTGAAAGTCGTCAAAAATAAGGTCGCTCCTCCATTCCGTGAATGTGAATTTGATAACATCTATGGTCATGGAATTTCCCGTGATGGCGAAATCATGGATTTGGCAGTAGAATTGGACATCATCAAGAAAGCCGGTTCATGGTTCAGCTATAACGGTCAGAAACTCGGGCAGGGACGTGACAATGTGAAGAAAATGCTCCTTGAAGATGAAGCTTTCCGCAAGGAAATTGAAGCCAAAATTTTGGAGCATATGAATGAAATTGATTTAACCGCCTCTTCCGATAGTCCCGCAGAAACTGCAAAAGATGCGCTGGAATCTGTAGAAGATTCTGTGGAAACTGCGGTGGATGCTGTGGAAGATACCACAAGTGTAGATATTAGCGGTGATGATGATTTTGAGGAGTTTGACCCAACAGAATAATGAAAATTTTGGAAGTCAACCGGAAGAAAACTTATTATGAAATAGTGACAGAATTCGCCGTCTATGAGCTGGACGGCGAATTCGTGCGAACTTATCACATTGATTCCGGCAGTGAAATGGAAAAAGAAATCCTTAGGGAATTGCACGATAAATCCCGATTTCGCCGAGCCTATAGAAGGGCTTGCTATTTATTGGATGCAAGGGAGTATTCTTATGCGCTCATGTACCGAAAACTCATGCAAACTTATGACGATAAGGCATTATGTGAAAAAGTGATGGGGCAATTGGTACAATGTGGGGCAATCAATGATAAACGCTATGCCCAAAAATTAGCGGAATATCTGATTGAATGCAAACATTACGGGATTTTCCGTGTCCGTCAGGAAATGCTCAGAAGGGGACTTGAAAAACATCTCATTGAAGAGATTCTTTCAAAATTGGAAGATTCTGCAAATGATTATATTTTAGAAGTCCTCACAAAGAAATATGGTAAAATTTTAATTGACCCTGAAGATTATCAGGTAAAACAAAAAGTGATTGCTGGTATGTCAAGATTGGGCTACCCTTTGGAAAATATCAAGAATGCAATCGAAGATTATTTTTATCAGCTCGAAAATGAAGAATAACAGGAGGTTTTTCAATGGCGATTAAGGTAGGTATGGTATCACTGGGATGTGATAAAAATTTAGTGGATTCTGAACGAATGTTATATAAACTCCGTTCACACGGTTATGAACTGGTAACGGAATTCGGAGATTCTGATGTTGCTGTTGTGAATACGTGTGGATTTATTCAGCTTGCCAAAGAGGAAGCCATTGAAACAATTCTTGAAATTGTCAAGCTCAAAGAAGAAGGCAGAATCAAGAAAATTATCCTCACCGGCTGTCTGATGGAACGCTACAAGGAAGAAGCCGTTAAGGAATTCCCCGAAGCAGATGCAGTCATTGGCATTGGTGATAATCGGGATATTGTGGAAATTCTGGATAAAGTGTTACATGGTCAGAAAATTGTCCGTTTCTCCCCTAAAAATGACGTGGAAATGTCCGGTGAAAGAATCATTTCCACATTACCATTTTTCTCCTATCTGAAAATTGCAGAAGGTTGTTCCAATCGCTGTACCTATTGTGCAATTCCCATGATTCGTGGAAATTATCGCAGTGTCCCCATGGAAGACGTACTGCAAGAAGCCGAAAAATTAGCCTCCTATGGAGTGACGGAACTCAATATCATTGCACAGGATGTCACCCGATACGGTGCGGATTTATATGGAGAAGTCCGCTTGCCGGAACTTTTGACGAAACTTTGCAGGATTGACGGCTTGAAATGGATTCGCTTGTTTTACTGCTACCCAGAACGCATTACGGACGAATTGATTGACGTGATGGCGAGAGAAGAGAAAATTGTCAAGTATCTGGATATGCCCATTCAGCATAGTGATGATGAGATTTTGAAGAAAATGCACCGTCCCTCTACCAATGCCAAATTGAGAGAAATTATCCGCAAACTCCGTGAAAAAATGCCTGATATTGTATTGAGAACGACCCTCATCACAGGCTTTCCGTCCGAAACAGAGGAACAGTTCAACAACCTTGCAGAATTCGTCAAGGAAATGCAGTTCACGCATTTAGGATGTTTCGCCTATTCCCAAGAAGACGGCACACCAGCAGCGGAATTCCCCGACCAGATTGACGAGGAAATCAAACAGCACCGTGCGGAAATCATCATGGAACAACAAGCCGAAGTTGTCGCTGAATACAATCAAAAGCAAATTGGGAAAATCAAAACTGCTGTGGTGGAAGGCTTTGACAAATGGGCGGAATGTTGGTTCGGACGTACCGAAGCAGATGCCCCTGACATTGATGGAAAAGTCTTTTTCACCTCTGAAAAGTCCTTGCAGATTGGTGACTATGTGCAGATTGAAATCATTGACACATTGGATTATGATTTATTGGGAGAGGTGATTTCATGAACCTGCCAAATAAATTAACCTTGTTAAGAATTCTGCTTGTACCGGTGTTTCTGGTCTGTATGTATGTGAATTTCCCATGTCATTATTTGGGCGCATTGGTAGTATTTGCGATTGCATCTATTACAGATGCCCTTGACGGCAATATCGCAAGAAAATACAATCTTGTTACCACGTTCGGGAAATTCGCCGACCCCTTAGCGGATAAAGTTCTAGTGTTGGCAGCTATGGCAGCATTGGCAGATACTGACAATGTACCAGTGAATGGAATTGTCGTCACTATCATTGCAGCAAGAGAATTCATGGTATCTGGTCTGCGACTGGTAACAGCGGAAAAGGGTGTCGTTGTAGCGGCTGGAATCTGGGGCAAACTGAAAACCGCATTTACCATGGTTGCCATTGTGGTGATACTCATCATTGAAATGGTGCTGGTAGATTTCGGGGTTGTCTGTGACGGCGGAACAATGGCAGTGTTCAATATTGGTATGATGGTGCTGGTATGGGTTTCTGTACTGCTCACCATCATTTCAGGAGCTGTCTACTTGAAAGGCTATTGGAAATATATTGACATGAAATAACAAAAAGGTCTGTTGCACCATGAGTTTGATGCAACAGACCTCAATTTTTTTACCTGTAAACAGAATCAATATTCAAATACTCTTCTAATGTCAAGCCGGAATGATAAATAATGGAAGCCCATTTTTTTCCAAGCCATCTTACATGCCAAGGCTCATATTGAAAGCCGGTAATATTTTGTTTCTCCTGTGGATAACGGATAATAAAGCCATATTTCCAGCAATTTTCTGCAAGCCATTTCGCCTCTTTTGTACCAGCAAATGAATCACTTGCATTATTGACATCAATCGCCATACCGGTTTGATGTTCGGAATGACCCGCACGAGCGGAAAAAGTGTCTGCCTTTGTCTGTCCGTATTGCTGGACATATCTGTTATAAAGCGATTGTTGGTAGGAATATGACCGGAAACCAGAAGCCACCCATAATGAAAGCCCATCACCCTTTGCAGCATTCACCATTTGATTGAATGCCGTCTGTACACAAGGAAGTAAGCCATTCGGATTGTAAGTAGACGGCAGAGAATAGGTTTTATTGACAATCAAGATACCATTGATATAAGTCACGCCCTCAGGGGCTTTTACACTAAAATTTTGGTTCATAACAACTTGAGTCCCATTGATTGTGGTTACAATCACCTGAAAATGGTAATTATCTGGTTGCAGGGAATCAAACAAAATATCATTATCAAGTGATTTCAAATCATACGAATTGGAATTAACATCAACAGTTTTCCCTGTAATCAGTTCATCATCTGAATCAAAGACACCAGCAGTCACCGACTGCATCATTGCAGAAGAACGAAGTAAACCATATACAGAAACCGCCTGACTGGAATTCAGACTAGATGGAATTGTGAAGGCATTAGAAATGGAAATTTCATCCGTGCTGATAGTTTGTGTGGTAGAAGTTGCTTCCGTGGTGGTAGTTGCTTCTGTAGAGGACTGAGGGGGAACGGTGGGATTGGTGAAAATTTCGTCAGTAGTTGTTGCAACGGTAGAAGACTGAGGGGGAACGGTGGGATTCGTGAAAATTTCGTCAGTAGTTGTTGCAATCGTAGAAGACTGAGGGGGAACGGTAGGATTCGTGAAAATTTCGTCAGTAGTTGTTGCAATCGTAGAAGATTGAGGGGGAACGGTAGGATTCGTGAAAATTTCGTCAGTAGTTGTTGCAACGGTAGAAGATTGAGGGGGAACGGTAGGATTCGTGAAAATTTCGTCAGTGGTTGTTGCAATCGTAGAAGACTGAGGGGGAACGGTGGGATTGGTGAAAATTTCGTCAGTGGTTGTTGCAACGGTAGAGGATTGAGGGGGAACGGTAGGATTCGTGAAAATTTCGTCAGTGGTTGTTGCAACGGTAGAGGATTGAGGGGGAACGGTGGGATTCGTGAAAATTTCGTCAGTAGTTGTTGCAATCGTAGAAGACTGAGGGGGAACGGTAGGATTCGTGAAAATTTCGTCAGTAGTTGTTGCAATGGTAGAGGATTGAGGGGGAGCGGTAGGATTCGTGAAAATTTCCTCTGTGGTTGTTGAAACGGTAGAAGATTGAGGGGGAGCGGTAGGATTTGTGAAAATTTCCTCTGTGGTAGTTGCAACGGTAGAAGATTGAGGAGGAGCGGTAGGATTCGTGAAAATTTCCTCTGTGGTAGTAGTTTCAATAGGAGCAGTTGTTTCTGTAGGTGGTGCAGTGAATGCAGGAGCTTGACAGGTGAAAACTTGTCGAGTGAGGATGTAATTAGAAAGCGTAGCATTGCTTGCCATAACTTGGTAAATATATGTCCCTTCTGGAAGTGTTTCAAAGCGAATGATTTGATTCATCTGGTTAAGTTCATAAGTAGTAGAATGAGGTTCGGCAGTTGTCTCTAGAATGAAATTCCCTTGCATATCATAAATTCCAGCTGTCACGGAAGAAATCTCACTTTCCGAATGGATGATACCTTTGACACAGAATTGTTTTTGTTTCAAAAATCTTGCAGGGAGAAGCATCCCTTCGGTTAATGTCAATGCAGATTCTTCGGCAGATACTGGAAGTGTTGCCGGCATCATCAAAAGTGCAGTCAATCCGGCAATCACTCTTTGAAATTGTTTCATTTTCAACCTCCCATGAATTCAGTTGGAAATTGATTGACTTCAGCCCATCCAAAAATTTTAGCATCTTCGGGGGCGTGGATGGTGCAGGGTGTCTCAAATTCTTCCAAGCCCCAATTTTTATATTCAAGTTCAGCATTTTCAATGTACAGGTCAGAAAATTGACAGCCTGCGAATAATTCTTCATGTGTTTCGGTGATTTGTGCAGGAAGAGTGAACTCTGTAAAGGAAGTACAGGTGGCAAAAGTTCCACGGAATAATTCTGTCACTCCCTCCGGAATGTTAATGCTTTCAAGGCTGGAGCAGTCAATAAATGCAAATTCCTCAATGTTTGTGATACTGTCGGGGAGCTGAATACTTTGCAAATTCACCGCCCCTTCAAATGCATATTGACCAATTGCCACCACAGGAGCTTCACCAATATGAGACGTAATCACAACGTCTGTATCATTGCCAATAAATTTAGTAATAATTGCTGTACCGTCTTCTCTGACGAGGTATTCAAAGGAAGACAGAGGAGTTGCATCTTCATCAATTTCAGTAGATTCTAATGCAATGGATTGAGGTTGGGTTTCATCTGCCATCCATTCTTCCACAAGTTCTTCCGCATTTTTGGGAGCTTCCGTTTCCTCTTGTGGGGAATCTGATGGAATTATCGCAGGAACAGTATCAGGGGAATTATCGATTTTCTGTCCACATCCACAAAGGAGAATGGAAGCCCCTAAGATAATACTCAAAGGATAGAGTTTTCTCATGCTTTTTTACCTCTCATTTTAGCTCTTAAAGAGTTATCCAAAATTCTTTTGCGAATTCTAAGGTTTTTTGGAGTAACTTCAAGCAATTCATCATCTGCAAGGAATTCCAGACAATCTTCAAGGCTCATATTTCTAGGCGGTACAAGGCGGAGCGCATCGTCACTCCCGCTTGCTCTGGTATTGGTGAGATGTTTTCTCTTGCAGACATTGACAACAAGGTCTTCTGCTTTGGGAGATACCCCAACAACCATACCTTCATACACTGGAACACCTGCCCCAATGAAAAGCGTTCCTCTTTCCTGTGCGTTGTAAAGCCCATAAGTAACCGCCTCACCGCTTTCATGGCAAATCAAAGAACCGGTACTTCTTCTTGGAATATCGCCTTTATAGGGGACATAGCTATCATACACACTGCTCATAATGCCTTCACCACGGGTATTGGTGAGAAATTCACTTTTATAGCCGAACAATCCACGAGACGGAATAAGAAATTCCAATCTTGTTCTGTCACCTTGTGGGGTCATAGACTGCAATTCCCCTTTGCGAGTACCCATTTTTTCCATGACAGTTCCAACACATTCCTCTGGAACGTCAACAACTAATCTTTCTTGGGGTTCACAAAGATGACCATTGATAGTCTTGTAAAGCACTCTGGGGGTAGATACTGCGAGTTCATAACCCTCACGGCGCATGGTTTCCACTAAGATAGAAAGATGCATTTCCCCACGTCCAGCAACGCTGAAAGAGTCAGTATTTTCTGTTTCATTGACACGGAGGGAAACGTCTTTCAGTAATTCCTTGAATAAGCGTTCACGGAGTTGACGGCTTGTGACATATTTCCCTTCACGTCCGGCAAAAGGAGAATCATTGACAGAAAATGTCATTTCAATAGTTGGTTCACTGATATGTGTGAAAGGCAATGCTTCGGGGGTATCCTGTGCGCAGATGGTATCGCCAATGGTAATATCTGCAATACCAGACAAAATCACAATATCCCCGACAGTAGCACTTTCAGTTTGCACTTGTGCCAATCCCTGCATTTGAGCGAGGGAAACAATTTTCGCCTGATTATGTTTTTCGGGGTCATTGTCATTGACAACAACAACAGGCTGATTCACCTTGATAGTACCTCTTGCGATTCTGCCAATGGCAATTCTGCCGACGTATTCATTATAGTCAATGGAAGATACCAGCAATTGGAGTGGGTCATTGGGTTCACCTTCGGGCGGTTGAATATAGGAAACAATTGTTTCAAATAAAGGTCTCAAATCTGTTCCGGCGACATCCTTATCAAGGGAAGCTGTGCCACTTCTTCCGGAACAATACAGAATAGGGCTTTCCAACTGTGCATCATCTGCATCAAGGTCAAGCAATAAAAGCTGTACCTCGTCAGCGATTTCGTCTAATCTTGCATCCGGACGGTCAATTTTATTCACAACGATAATAATTTTCAGACCTAATTCCAGAGCTTTAGAAAGCACAAAGCGAGTTTGTGGCATTGGCCCTTCTGCGGCATCTACCAGCAAAATGACACCATCCACCATAGAAAGCACACGTTCCACTTCCCCGCCAAAGTCCGCATGACCGGGGGTATCAATGATATTGATTTTCACATCCCCATACTGAACAGCGGTATTTTTGGCGAGAATAGTAATCCCACGTTCACGTTCCAAATCGTTGGAATCCATGACACGTTCAGCAACAGTCTGATTTTCACGGAACACTCCGCCCTGTTTCAGCATTTCATCAACCAAAGTTGTTTTGCCATGGTCTACATGAGCAATAATTGCAATATTTCTCAAATCGTTTCTAATCATGAATATCTTGCATCCTTTCTCTTTCCAGCAACATCCTGAATCATTCAGAATGTCATTTTTTCTGCGATTCATACGCATTCTATAACAGTATAACACAAAATAGCATGAATTGCAAGGTTTTCTTGAAAAGTTCGGCATTTTGGCGGTAAATCTATACAATATATAGTTACTTTTTGCGTTTTGCCGAGGGTAAAAGAAGAATACCCCGAAAAATTTCGGGGTTCGGCTTGTTTAATCCTCTTCTACGGTAATATAAGTATGGGGATTGCACTGCCTCAGATACAGCAATGCACCCATAGCAAGCCCAAGGACAACCGCCATAGCTAATAACGTCTTAATCAGCTCTTTCATTTGAATTCCCTCCTAAAATGATGATTCAGTGTAGTTATTCATCCCGATAAACGGAATCAACATCTAAATATTCTTCTAATGTCAAGCCCTGTTCATACATTGCTGTCGCATCTTCTACCCCCACATAACGAATATGCCAAGATTCATAGGAATAGCCGGTAATATTTTCTTTTCCTTTTGGATAGCGAATAATAAAGCCATACTTATGGCAATTTTCAGCAAGCCATTTTCCCTCGTCTGTTTCTCCGAATTCGTCATTGATGGTATTGCAGTCGATAGTATAGCCCGTCTGATGTTCGGAATACCCCGGTCTTGCGGAATAAGTGTCAGCGTATTCCTTACCATAAGCACTGACAATACTTTCATAGCATTTGACTTGAAATTCATAATCCCGATACCCTGAACCCTCATAAATGTTCAGCCCATCTACAGAAGCATCCGCTTTAAGCTGTGCAAAGGCTTGCGCCGTGACGGGGAGCATTCCGGGGTTGTATTCCTTTGGCATTCCATAGGATTTATTGGCAATTAAAATACCATCTACATAGGTGCATTCATCCACCACATTCAATTCCCGAATGGTAACAGGCAATTGAACAGATTCACTTCCATAGCTGATAGTGATATTACATTCTCCAGCTTCCAGCCCTGTGATAACTCCGTCTGTTACATCTACAATATCAGTGTTACCCACCTTACAAGTCAAATCAGAAATAGTAACTCCTGCGGAAAGTTTCAAAGGAAGTTTCTGCTCGTGGCTAATTCTAAGGTAAATATGTGGTTGTGTCAATCGAATAGTACCATTTTTAGAAGATAAGGAATCTGTACTTTCCTGATATTTCTTTTTAACAACAGATTGACTACTACGATTGGGAGTTTCCGCCTCTTCCAAATCCTCTGAAATTGCCACGCCGGAAGCATCCGCCTCCAGTGTGTTTTTTTTCGTATTAGCACGCCCAACCAACAAATAAACACCAAATATCAACAATAGTGCTACGCCAATGAGCAGTAAAATATAAACCGTTTTCCTTGGTTGTTTGATTCTTTCGTTTGAATCCATATAAAATAATCCTCTTTTCTTACAGGGAACGATTTTGCATAGAAGCTTACAAGTCATTACTATTATACCACAAAATTTTCATTTTGTCACCTGTTTCAGGGAATTTTTTTTTAAAATTTCTGACCAATACAATATTTTATTTCGTACACTCTGCCGAAAAAGAAATCCTATGTATTTTACACAAAATTCGAGAATTGACTTTGTGCATTCTTACAAAAATAAAAAATCATCCAATATTTTCATTTTTGGATTGTTATAGTTAGTGAGAGGGGTTCGTAGAGAGAAAGGTTAGATTGAGAGGAGAAAGAATTTCCAATTCTGCACTTGAGAATTCTTTCCGGCAGTAAAGGAGGGGGCAGTCAGGCTTCCTCCGTTGCTAGCTGAATCAAAAAAGAGTGTTCCTGAATGTTTGTTCATTTCCAAATAGTAAAGTACCCGACACCCTGTTTTGATTGTCGGGTATTTTACTGTATGAAACAAATATTTTTGCAAAAATACTTGCTTTTTTTGAAAAAATGTATTACAATTAAAATAGGTCAGTTTTTGCTGTCCAAATATCAATTTTATGAAAAGAGGGTAATGATTTATGAAGTTTTGGAAAAAGGCAGTAACAGCCGTACTTTGTGCATCAATGCTTTGTGGTACTGCTGCGGTGATGCCTGCAACAATGGTAAATGCGACCGATTCTCTAGAATCATCCTATGAATGGGGAGCATTAAAAATCGGCGGTGGCGGATTTGTTTCAGGGATTGTCACCGGAAAAAAGGTGATGTATGCCCGTACTGACGTAGGCGGTGCATATCGTTACAATTATGACACAGATTCATGGGAACAGCTTTTCGGATTCTTGACAGATGCAGAACGTGGGTATTTAAGCGTAGATGCAATGGCAATTGACCCGACAGATGATAATACCGTGTATTTCCTCTGTGGCTGTGCGTATTTCTCTGGTGCTGGTACAAGAATTTACAAGACAACTGATGGCGGTAAAACATTCACTTATGTAGATGTCACCGACATGATTCAGGTACATGGAAATGGTAACGGCAGACAGACTGGTGAATCCATTGCGATTGACCCTGATAACCCTGATATCATCTATTGTGGCGGTGATGTCACTGCTGGGGATTCCTGCTTGATTAAGTCTACTGATGGTGGTAAAACATGGAATTCTGTCAAAAGCTATGATGAATTAGGGCTTTACAAAGAAACCATCAATTGGCCCACATGGGACGAACACCCTGCAAGAGCTTTGACAAACGGCGAATATGCAACACAGAATGGTGTATCTACTATCTGCATCTATGATGGAAAAGTATATGTGGGAACTTCCACCACAGGAGAAAATTCTGTTGTAGTAGCAGATGTAAAGGATGATAAATTCACAGACCTTTCCTCTGTATTGGATTCTGCAAACTATCCGTCAAGAATTACCAGTGACGGAAAAGGAAATCTGTATTTCACTTATCAAGGGACTGTCGTTGTTGGTGCAGGCGGTAGCAAAGGCGGTATCTATAAGTACGATACCAAAACAGGCACAGCCAAAGACATTTCTCCCGTTGCAGGCGGTTTCAGTGAAGCGCACATAGATGTGAACAACCCCGACCATATCATCACTTCCACTTGTGGTTTATGGTATTCTCAGATGTGGCAGGCTTGGACAGAAGAACAAGGGCCTGCTTGGGGTGACAGATTCTTTAAATCTGATAATGGCGGTGAAACATGGACGGAAATTACCCCCGGAAATGAACTCAGTTATGGTGGTCCTTTGATGGCGAATTACCTTGAAGCTAACGGCTATGAATGGATTCGCAACAAGGCAATCCATTGGGTTGGTTCGATTGTCATTGACCCCATGAATGGTGACAGAATTCATATTACCTCTGGTAATGGTGTATTCTCCTGTGATGATACATGGTCAGAATGCCCGACCATCTATTTCCATCCAGACGGCATTGAAGAAGTAGTAGCATTGGATTTCGCAAGCACTTCTGATGGTCTTGACCTCTCTGCAATCGGTGACTATGATGGATTTGTGCATGAAACACCGGATAAAATCGGCTTGCAGTATCAGCCGAATATGGGTTCAACCTCTGCAATTGCCGTATGCCCACAGAATACAGACGTATGGGCAAGAATCGCAGAAGGCGACAACGGCAGCGGTTACTATACCACAGACAGAGGAAAAACATGGAACGCTTTCTCTGCTGCAACTAAGGGCGGTAAGCTTGCCATTGCACAGATTGACAAGGATACATACAGAATCTTCAATACCGGAAAAGATGACGGCGGTGTATCTTATAGTGACGATTGGGGCGAAACTTGGAGCAAGTGTGAGGGCATTCCTTCGCAGTATGGCTCAAAGCCTACCATGTTGTTGGTAGAACCCAATGACCCGAATACCGTTTATGCATATGCAACTTACTATAATTCCTCTTGGTTCTATTCGAAACCTGCGCCGGATGCTTCCGATGCACAGTATAAATTCTGTGTCAGCACAGACGGCGGTAAGACCTTCACAAGTACAGATGTTTGTATGTATGACCAGTGCGACAGTGCCGGCAGAATCGCTTATTTAGGGGAAGGCAATTTAATTCTCGGCGGTGGCTGGTATGGAATGTATCATGCAACCATCAGGGACGGCAAAGCAACCATTGAAAAGCTGGAAAATGTCAACTATTGCAAGACCGTTGGTTATGGCGCACCCGAAAAAGAAGGCGGATTGAATACCGTCTATATGTATGGTAAGCCCGCAGCTGATGACAAAGAAGGCATTTATCGTTCCACGGATGGCGGTGCAACATGGGTATGCATCAATACAGAGCATATTTATGGTGGTACTGGTAATGGTAACTTCCTTGTTGGCGATATGGACGAATTTGGTAAGGTGTATATGTCCACTGTTGGTTGTGGTATTGTTTACGGTCAGACAGCAGGTTCAGCTCCAGTTGAACAACCTACCGAAGAAAAGCCCACAGAGGAACAGCCCACGGAAACAACTCCAAAGGATGAAGAAGTTGTTTATGGTGATGTTGATGGAAATGGAGAGGTTGATATTGCAGATGTTCTGGCTATCAATCAGTATTTACTGGGCTTGAATGTTACCATCAATTCTAAGAATGCAGATGTTGATAAAAATGGAAAAGTGAATGATACAGATGCATTGAACATCCTGAAATCTCTGGTTGACCTTGTGACACTTCCTGTAACAGAATAATCATTTCCATTGCAAGAAAACTGTCGAATCCATTTCGGCAGTTTTTCTTTTTGGAGCTGTCATATTTTCAATTTTTTTCCGTTTTATTGGATAGAAGGGAGGCGGGAAACTTTGCAAGATGCTGAAATTATCCAATTATATTTTGAGCGTGATGAAAAAGCAATTACCATGACCGAAAAAGCCTATGGAAAATATTGTTTTTCCATTGTAGACAATATTCTGCATAATGAACAGGATTCCGAAGAATGTATTAGTGATACATGGTTAAGGGCGTGGCAGTCAATACCGCCACAAAAACCAACCAGATTAAAATTATTCCTTGCCAAAATCGCCCGTAATCTTGCATTTGACCGTTATCGAATGCGCCATGCTGAAAAGCGTTCCGGTGATGAAATGGCTCTGGTTTTGGATGAACTAGAAGAATGTATTGCAAGCAATGAAGATATTGAACAAGATTTCGAACGAAAAAATTTGAAAGAGGTCATCAATGCATTTTTACGAACACTTCCCACCAGAGAACGACAAATTTTTTTAAGGCGGTATTTTTATGCTGAACCAGTCAAGGAAATTGCAGATACATTCGGATTGAATCAAAATCATGTTTCTGTCATTTTGAAACGTACCAGAAAGAAACTTGCTGAACATCTGAAAGAGGAGGGCTATTTTTATGAAACGTGAGGACTTATTTCAGGCAATCGGGGAAACTGACGAAGATTTGCTTGATGAAAAGATAATTACAGTAAAGCGAAAGAATATTTTTCCGGCTTTAATAAGCATTGCCGCCTGTGTTGCCATTGTTGCCGGAGCTGTCTGGATAATGCCGGAGGAAATTCCATCAGATAATGCACAGCCTGAAATACAGATGGAAACAATTGATGAAACCATCATCAATTATAATGCACCGCCGGCGGATACTGCGGAAATGATTTCACGCTTATTGATAGATGCAAATGAAAATGAGAAAATCGAAACACAAATCCCCTTAATTGCAGAAACTCCTACAGAATTACTCACACAATCCGCTCTTGAAACCACTCCAACCCAAATCCATTATCCAGCAATGCCAGCTTTTGTGCATGGAAAATATCAAGCAGTCAATGAATCCGGAGCAATGCGCTATTTCTGGTTTGATGATAATGGCGGAAGATGGGAAAATGAAGAAAATGGTACAGGTTCAGGCTTTACGCTGGAATACCTCGAAATCTACAATGAAGACGGCTCAACAGATGCAATTTTTCATATAGATGCAACAGATGAAAATATCCTTGTCAAAATTGCCTATGGGGAAAATGGTACGTTAGTGGTGAAATGGCAAGACGGCACAGAGGAAACTTTCACCTATTTAGGGGAATAAAAAAGGACTGCACCCCATGAAAAGTGCAGTCCCCATTTTTGGGAGAATGTAAGATTACTTGGAACGTCTGCGAGAACCGGTTTTTCTGTCAGTATTACGGCGAATATCGCACATACGCTCTTCACTACTTTGTTTGAAGTGGCTCATCATATCTTCGAATGTCATTTCAGATTCCGGCTTTTGGGGTTTAGGCTGCCAAATAATCCCCTTATCGGCACGTTCCTGACGACGTGGACGGGGTTTTTGAGTCGGCTTATCCTCATCAGGCAAAGCCTTTTTAATGGACATACTGATTTTCCCTTGTTCATTGACAGACAAAACTTTTACTTGTACTGTCTGTCCTTCACTCAAAAAATCATGAATATCATTGACATATGTATTCGCAATTTCAGAGATGTGAACCATGCCTGTAATGGGTTTCTCATCTTCCACAGGCACTTCTACAAATGCCCCGTAATTTGTGATTCCTTTGACCTTTCCTTCATAGACCTTTCCGATTTCCAACTGCATAAAATTAAAAGCCCCCTGCTTGATTGAAATATATTTAAGAGCAAAATGCCCTTAGTTGTGAGAAATATCATAATAACGGCGTTCATCCGGATAAGCGTAACCGTTATTTTCGACAGCAAGTTTTTCCATATACCTGCTGATGTCATCCGATTCAATCAAATCAGCAAGTTCCTCATTTTCCGCTTTTAAAGCGTCAATTTGTTCTTCAATTTCTGCCAGTTCCTGTTTTTTCTCTGCAATCGAATTTTGCACCACAACAATGGAAACGGAACAAAACAGTATAAACATTACAATTGCAATTCGATATAATAATCTTAGTCCGGCATTAGGTTTACTGTCCGGACGTTTTATTTTCTTCGCCATAATTGTCTCCCCTTTTTCGTTTCCTCTTCAATTCTCTACTATTCCTATTATACACCTTTTTGTCTTGGTGTTGCAAGCAATTTTGAATAAAAACTTTCTTAGGAAGATATTTTTTGGTACTTTGTACAAATCTTTGCCAGCCTTTTGTATAAATCCGTGCAATTCCAGTGAAAGGCTTGACAAATACTTTGTATAGTAAGGTAACAGTAGGTTGACCGAGTGTACATTCATACAAAATAAACCCCAATAAACAGCCAACCGCATAATAAGCACGAAATACCCCCTTTGCGAATCCGCTTGCATAGCATAACAATAGAACGGCTACCAAAATCATCCATAAAATATCTTCTATCGCAATCGTCAAGCGGTGGTGATGAGGTATCACCCTCCGGAACAACCGCCCCATATCAAAAAGAATCCCAGTAGGAATTCCCAGCAAACAAGCACCGCCAAATAATGCCAATTCCTCTTCTATTGTCCAGAATGTATCCGGAATATTCCCATTCATTTGAATAATCTCCGGAATGCAGAAACCGGCGACTGCTGGTCTTTGTCACCATATTGAATGCCCCATATATCCCCTTCAACAGAGAGATTTCCATTTTCAATGCTGATATTATTGATATGTAATTCTCTCCCTGTAATGGTCAATTCTCCAGTTTTAGTATAGAGAACAATTTCCTTTTCATCAAAGCGGTCAATATCTGTAATTCCCGAAATATTGAGCGTTTTACGGTTTTCCAGAATCAATGTATGTGGTGCTGAATTTGTCACTTCTTGCATAATATCAATACCCCCTGTGCATTTTGTTATATCCTATGCACAAGGGGTATCAAAAAGAACTTACTTTTTTGTTTTTTTCTGGAAATCCTGCCACCAGTACCAAAATTTACGGAATGCAGGAATTGTTACTTTTTTCGGTTCAATTTCAATGGAATAGTCTTCCGGTTCAGGGGAAATATGAAATTCCTCTGCAAGATTTTTTTCACGGAGGCGACTTTCCGTCCATTCGCTTGCAATCTCATAAATAAAAGCGACGGTTGGAGGACCAAGCACAAACCCCGGAACACCTAAGATACTATTCCCCAATAAACAGGCAAAAATTGACCAGAATGGGCGCAGTCCAATCGAACCGCCAACCATATGAGGGTCAAGATAATTCGCATCAAACTGTTGCAGAATGATAATTAAAATGACATAGGGAATTGTCATTTTTGGGTCTTCAAATAATACCAGTACCCCTGTAATAAATGCCCCCACAAATGGACCAAAGAACGGTACAACATTAGTCACTCCAACAATGACCGCCAGTAATACAGGGTAAGGAAATTGAAACCATGGTAAAATATTGCAAATGCTCAATAACGTAAAGCACAATAATCCAATAATCAGAGAATCCACCATTTTCCCACGAATCGCACCATTGAGCTTTCGATTGCCACGGCTGAAACCTCTCTCGAATCTTCTTGCTGTCCGTTCAGGAAAAATGCTAAATGTGACTTGCTTCAATTGTCGGCGTAGTCTTGCATTGTCAATCATAATATAAAGTGACAAAATCAGCCCAATGACAAGATTATAAATTACATTGAAAACGCTCTTGATACCAGTATAAAAATATCCTGCAATCTGTGTAGCCTGTGCTGGTAAATCATTGATAAGCCAATCACGAGCGGATTTAATGGCACTGATAATCGCATCTTTCACCTGCATACCAGCCGTAGTTCCGTCGAAAAGAGACTTACTTTCAAGGTCTTGCAGAAAATTATCAACCTGTGAAGGAAGTTCCTTCACGATTCCGGTAATACTGTTGGAAAGTTCTGGTACAATCAAAGTCAAAAGAGCGATAAGCAAAGTAACCGTTGTTAAGGTTGTCAGAACTGCGGAAACGGTGTGAATTCTTTTTTTCGACCGTAGAATATATTCGGACATAGTTTCATTAGGTTTCAGAGGGCTTTTTTTGTTGCTGGGAGAGCTAGGGCGGACATGGTCAGGGTCAAGGATAATTTCAATCAGATTTTCTTCATAAAACTTCGAAATCGGGGTTAGCAGGTAGGCGAATACCAGCCCCCATATGACGGGGCTGATTCCAGTTAGGATTTTCAGGAAAAAAGCGGAAATATTTCCTAAATATTGTAAAAGATGGAAAAATAAAATCGATGCTGCAATAGTCAAGAAGGTAAATATGGAGTTTTGCGCTCTGACGTGCCATGTTTCTCTTTTTTCGTCAGAATGTTCCTCCTGCTGTGGATGGCTTTCATGTTCTTGCAAGGTGTTGTCTCCTTTCGAAAATCACACGTTTTATTTCTCATGTTCAGTTGCTTGATAAGCATTCAAATATTGAATCTCCTGTGCATTGACAGCTGTTTCATCTGTGACGGGTTCACAATGCAGGAAAGAACCGTCCGGCTGTCCAATTCTCGCCTTGACATTATCCGCAAGGCAAAGCTGAACCAAATCAAAAGCCTGTTGTTTCAGTTTTTCATCTAAAATGGGAGCTGCCACTTCCACACGGTGAATGGTATTTCTTGTCATGAAATCAGCTGAACTGATATAAACCCTTCTGCGGTGTTCCGTTCCAGCAATATAAATTCTGCTATGTTCGAGGTAACGTCCTACAATGCTCACAATGCGGATGTTATCAGTATACCCTTCCACCTGCGGTTTTAAGCAGCAAATTCCACGGACAACCAATTCAATTTTAACACCAGCCTGAGAAGCTTCACAGAGTTTATCCATCAAGCCCCTATCACTGATGGAATTGACTTTTGCAGCGAAATAAGCTTCCTGACCGTTTTGAGCGGCATGAATTTCCTCTTCCAGCATCCGCAAAATACGACTTCTAAGACAAAGTGGAGCAACCAGCAAATGATGGGAGCGTTCCACAAGGCTATCTGTAGAAAGTGCATCAAAGACGTGTCTGGCATCTTCTGCAATTTCGGGATTAGAAGTCATCAGCGATAAATCAGTATAAATTCTGGAAGTTTTCTCATTGTAGTTCCCTGTGCCGACTTGTGTAAAATATTGCAAGCCTTCCTTAGTACGTCTGGTAATGAGCAACAATTTAGAATGTACTTTCATATTATGAGGGCCATAAATCACGGTACATCCGGCATCAATGAGACGTTTCGCCCATAAGATGTTATTTTCCTCGTCAAATCTTGCACGCAGTTCCACCAATACAAGCACATCTTTTCCGTTTTCTGCCGCCTGACATAGTGCTTCCACCACTCGGCTATTGGTAGCCACACGGTAAAGGGTAATTTTAATAGTAGTGACATCAGGGTCAAGAGCGGCTTCATCCAGAAGGCGCAAAAATGGGGAAATGGATTCATAAGGATACGAAAGCAGAATATCTCGTTCAGCAATTTGGCTCATCATGGCTTTTCTTGCGGAAATATCAGAACGGTGTTGTGGTTTGTGAAGAGGAAAGCGAATTTCGGGAATGTCATTGAAATCATACAGCTTATACACGAAAGAGAGGTCAAGGGGAATTTCCTCAAAGAAAAGCTGTCTCTTTTTCAAGCCCAATGTTTTCAAGAGATAATCCATCACTTCCGGATTCATGGTGCTATTCATTTGTAAGCGGACAGCCTCACGCTTTTTGCGTTTCTGAATGATTTCCTCCATAATGTCCTTGAAATCGGTGTATTCATCCGCAGCGGAATCGGAGAATTGAATTGCACCATTTCTTGTCACACGCAAAACCGCAGTATCAATGACCTTGTAGCTTTTGAAAGCCTGTGGAGCGAAATGCATAATCAAATCTTCCAGCAAAATGAAACGACCGGATTTATTCAAGCGAATGACACGCCCAGCCTGTAAACTTACTTGAATAATTCCCATTTTCACACCAGATTTAGAAGCAAGCTGAACCGCCACATAAAGGGCTTTATTTTTCAGGAAAGGGAAGGGCTGATGTTTCTCAATGACAATCGGAGATAATAAAGGTCTGACTTCCATCTTGAAATATTTTTCGAGATATTCACGCTCTTCAGGCGTAGTATCAGCAAATGTGACGTGTACAATTCCATATTCTTTTAATTGTTCCATCGTTTTCACATAAGCACGGTCTTTTCTTGGGACAAGCCCATGAATTTCGGAGAGCATCTCTTTCAATTGTTGTTTTGGGGTCAAATGACTGCGGGAATCTTTCTGCTTTGGGTCATCCTGCATTCTGTCAAGCATTGTACCAATTCTCACCTGTACGAATTCGTCAAGGTTACTTTGGTAAATAGCAGAAAAGCTCAGTTGTTCCAAAAGTGGGACATTAGGGTCTTCGGCTTCCTCCAAAACTCTGGTATTGAAGCCAATCCATGAAAGTTCACGGTTCATATAATAGGGTTGTACCATAATGATACCTCCATTCTGTTAGTTATTGGTTATCTAACATTATACCACAAATTTTCAAAAAAGGGAATACTTTTTTGAGAAATTATGAAAAAATTTATCACAGCTTTTTTACAAAACGAATATTGACATTGTCCCATTGATTTGGTATAATAAAACTGAATCAAAATGAGGAGGTTTGCACCATGAAATTACAAACAAATTATCCATTGATTGACACCATCCGCAAAGCAAAACGATTTTACACTCCAAAAACCTTAGCAGGGAAAGTATTGTTATTCATACCAATCATGCTGATAGCGATGCTGATTGAAGGGTCAGTCATTGCCGTACGAATTATGCCTTCCCTAACACAGTGGATGGATGAACAAACACAAATGCAAGGGAATGTTCCTTTCCAGCAAGTATATGAGAAAGTGTTAAATATGACACTTGAACCCACCAATATGCGCATTATCTTATACACAACATCTTTAGGCACATTGGCAATTTTATTTTTTTGCAGGCAGATTGAAGGGCGCAGATTTCGGACAATGGGCTTCAAAAAAGAAGGAGCTGTCAAGCAATATCTGATAGGAATGTTATCAGGGTTCACAATATTTTCATGTATTGTTCTGGTTTCCTTTTTGATGGGCGGATTAGAATGGAATGGTTATCAAGGTGGCGCAATTGGCGCAATTTTAATTATGTTGTTTGGCTTTTTGTTGCAGGGCATGAGTGAAGAGGTCATATTTCGTGGATACTGTATGACAACCATTTTAAGGCATCACAATGTATATTGGGCAATTGCTTTCAATGCGTTCTTTTTTGGAATCATGCACGCATTCAACAATGGATTCACATTATTTGCATTATTCAATCTGATGTTATATGGAGTAATGGCTTCTTTGTACGTCTTACGAACAGACAATTTATGGGGGGTATGTGCCTTGCATGGGGTATGGAATTTTGTACAGGGGAATTTCTATGGTTTGCCGGTGAGTGGAGTTGATTCAGGGGACAAAGTGTTTGCAATGTCTCTCAAAGGCGCAGACATTTTGAATGGTGGCGCATTTGGATTAGAAGCAAGTGTAGCCACAACAATTGTATTGTTAATTGCAATCGCCATATTATTATTTGTGCCGTTGCCGTTTTGTGTCAACGGTCAGAAAACCACAGAAGAAACGGAGCAGACCCCATGAAAACGGCATTGATTACAGGCGCAAGTGGTGGAATTGGTTCAGCGATTGCTGAAACGCTTGCGAAAGATGGATTTACCACAATATGGCATTACAGCACCCATTCCGAAGGCATGGACGAAAAAGCCCGAAAATACAATGGTCTTGCAGTTCATGCGGACTTATCGGACATTTCACAAATTCAGCAGATGGCAGAATTTGCCCTTGCAAAGTTGGGTCATGTGGATGTATTAGTGAATAATGCAGGAATTTCGGTTTCAGGTTTATTGACAGACATTGACAGCGCAACAAGGAGAAAATTATTTGATGTGAATATCATTGGTGCAATCGAATTGACAAGGTTTTTATTACCCTCTATGATACACCAAAAGAGCGGATGTATTTTAAACATTAGTTCCATGTGGGGTCAAGTGGGCGCATCTTGTGAAGTAGACTATTCCGCCACGAAATCGGCATTGATAGGCTTTACCAAAGCATTGGCGCAGGAAGTTGCACTGAGTGGAATTCGTGTCAATTGCATTGCAGCAGGTGTCATTCGTACCAAAATGTTAGATTGCTATGATGAAACCACCCTGCAAGCCCTTGCAGAGGAAACCCCCTTGCAAAGATTAGGAACACCCCTTGACATTGCAAAATCAGCAGTATTTCTTTGCAGTGACAATGCCAATTTTATTACAGGACAAATTTTAGGTGTCAACGGTGGATATGTGATATAGAAAGAAAAAACCCCCGCATTTTCAGCAGGGGTTTTTGATTGTTTATGCAACAGGAAGTGTTGCAAGGTCAACAAGAGATTTCAGAATATACAAAACATCTGTATCATTGACAGTTCCATTTTTGTCGACATCGGCACTCTTAGAATCAATGGTAACATTCAAGCCAAGTAAATACTGATTGAGTGACAGAACGTCAGCAATATCAACGGCATTGTCTCCGTTCACATCACCCCATGTAATTGTTTCAGTAGGGGTAGAGGGTTCAGTTGTTTCAGCAGGAATGGAAGAATCCTTGATGTAAACATCCTTGATAGTCACATCAGAAGTTTCACCCTTATCAGTATACCATACTTGCAATTGAAGAGAAGTCAGACCGGAAAGCCCTTCTTTAATGGCATCAAGTGTAGCCTTGTCAGTAACTTCCTCATCATCCAGACTAGCATTCAAGAAGGCATCAGAGAGGTTGACAGCAACTTCACCGCTTGACTTTGTTTCCCATTTGAGGTTAGCCCAATAATACTTACCATCGACAGCAACGACAGCACCAAGACCGCCATTTGCATAAGTCGCACCAGAAGGAAGCGCAACATCCAAGTAAACGGTATCAGCAGCAGCCGGAAGTGTTACTTGAAGATTACCATATTTATCCTTGCTAATATCAGCGTATTTGACGTTGGTATTTTGTGGCTCAGTGGTAGGAGGTTCAGTAGCAGGTGGGTTAGTTGGCTGAACGGGTTCAGTGGTAGGAGCTTCGGTAGTTTCAACTGGCTCAGTGGAAGGCTGGCTGGAAGAACTTGCAATGCTGATTTCCTTATCAAAGACAAGAGTCGCAGATTTCAGTTTAGCAGTAGAATCAGCTGAATTTGTCCACCATTGCTGAATTTGCAGATAATTCATATCCATGACATAATTATAACTTACTTCTTTTTTGGTAGTTTCATCAGTATAGGAAGACTTTCCATCAAAATCCGCAGTTGCCTTGCCTTCAGAACCAAGGACAATTGTTTCAGAACTCCATGTGGTACTGGTTGCGCCGTCACGATATGCCTCAAAGCCGAGACCATAGCCGACACCAGCACCAGTCACATCACCTTCCAGAATGATAGACTTCACAACTGCACCCTGTCCAGCATAAGGAGAAAGGTCAATTCTATAATTGCCATCAGAATCCGGTGTCAGATTAGACAAATCAACAGTAACTCTGTCCACATTTTCAAATGTAGTAGTATCTGTTACCTTATTTTCGGAAACATCCTTGAAAATCTTCTCAATTTCGGAATCCCAGAATGTGAGTTCTTTTCTATTGAAGAAGAGGATTGTACCAGAATTGGAATCGTCCCAAGCCACAGGGCAAATACCCTTCATATTATAAGCCGTGGAAGCAACTGTTTTCACGAACTTATGAATAGAATCAAGGTCTTTGTTGTAGTTGGTAGAATTAACGCCGTATTTATCCGCATTGACAACGCCATATTCACCAATGATAACCGGAACACCCTTATCCACGAACTTCAATTTCAGCTTATTGAAATCATTTGCAACAGTGGAAACGTCAGAATCTGTTCCCCAAGTTTCGAGATGTCCCCAGCTTGCATTGGCATCAGCAACGCAGAATTGTGGTGGCTCATAATAGTGAGCAGATACAGCAACCATTTTCGCACTGTCATTGGGAACGGAGAAATTATCGCTCAAAGCCTTGCTAAGGTTGTTGTTATTTGCAGGAACTAAGCAAAGACGATTTGCATTATTTCCGCCAGATGCACGAACGGTATCAACAAAAAGCTGATTATAGGTCATTTGTGTGGCATCATTAGCGAATTCACATTCGTTAGTACCCTCAAATACCAGATGCTGGTCATAATCTTTGAAAGTATTTGCAATGGTTTTCCAATCGCTTTCATACTTTGCCTTTGTTTCGGAAGTATCCTTTTCAATCCAGTCTTCATCATGGTGCATATTCAGAATGCAGTACATATCATTCTTGATAACATAATCCACAACTTCCTTGACACGAGCCATGAATTCCGTATTTTGTGTATAGTCCTTTGACCAGTCTGTTCCCTGTGACCACGTTACAGGAACACGAACAGTATTGAATCCAGAAGCCTTAATTTTCTGAATCATTGCTTCTGTGGTAATGATATTACCCCAACCAGTTTCAACAGTGGAAACAGAGGGGGAATCCTCCCACTGAACAACACTGTCCAAAGTATTACCTAAATTCCAGCCAAGACCCATATCTTCCACGAGGTCAACGGCGGAAAGTTCAACGGCAGATACCGGTACAGACATACTCGCTGCAAGAGAGAGAGTCATAATACCAGCGGTCACAGCAGAAATGAATTTTTTAAACTTGCGCATTGGTAACACACTCCTTTAACAATTTGTTAATACTTTAATGATAACACAATTTTGATGATTTGTCAATAAATTTTGTCAAAAAATATACAACTTTTTCGGTGAAAGGGTACTGATGTACAGAAACTAACCTCATAAATGCAACAATTCGCCAAAAATTGTGAAAAAGTCTTGTATATCCTTTTGAAATGTGCTATAATATAAGGGTATCTTTGATGATGAAAAAAACATCGAATGACAATGCAAGGAGGATTTTTGAAATTATGAGAAAAAGTGGCATTTTACTCCACATTTCCAGTTTACCGTCAAGGTTTGGGATTGGTAGAATGGGAAGGGCAGCCTATGACTTTGTGGATTTTTTGCAGATGAGCGAAACCGCTTACTGGCAGATTTTACCACTATCTCCAACGAGTTACGGAGATTCACCCTATCAGAGTTTTTCTGTTTATGCCGGAAACCCCTATTTCATTGATTTTGCCAAACTGGAAGAATTAGGTTTATTGGAACTTGAAGATTATTCTAGTATGCTCTGGCAAAGAGACGAAAGTAGCATTGATTATGAATTGCTTTATCGTAGCAACATTACCGTATTGAGAAGAGCATACACACGTTTCATCAAAAAGCCATTGAGAGGCTATGCAACATTCAAGAAACATAATGCACATTGGTTGCCGGATTATGCGCTTTTCATGGCATTGAAAGCGGAACATGACGGTGCGCCGTGGTATGAATGGGAGAGTGCATTAGCAATGCGCAACCCCGAAGCCATCAACGCAGAGAAAAAGAGACTTTCAGAGGAAATAGAGCTGTATTGTTTCATACAGTTCATGTTTGCTCAGCAATGGACAGCACTCAAGAAATATGCGAATGAACATGATGTGCAAATCATTGGGGATATGCCGATTTATGTCGCCTATGATAGTGCAGATGTATGGTGTTCGCCTGAATTGTTTGATTTAGATGGAAAGAAACGCCCTGTTGAAGTTGCTGGTTGTCCGCCCGACCCATTTTCGCCAGATGGTCAGTTATGGGGCAATCCGCTGTATGATTGGGCATACCATAAGAAAACAGGGTATGCTTGGTGGATTTCCCGCCTGAAATATGCTGCATCCTTGTATGATGTTATCCGGATTGACCATTTCAGAGGATTTGAAAGCTATTACACAATTCCCTACGGCAATGAAACTGCGATTGAAGGAAAATGGCGCAAAGGGCCCAACAAAAATTTATTCCTTGCAGTGAAAAAGGAATTAGGCGACTTGAATATTATTGCCGAAGATTTAGGCTTTATCACTCCAGAAGTTCGCAAGATGCTGAATGCTCTGAACTATCCGGGGATGAAAGTATTGCAGTTTGGTTTCGATAGTGACCCTGATAATGAACATCTCCCCCACAATTTTGCAACACCGCATTGTGTAGCATATACTGGTACACACGATAATGAAACTTTGCGTGGTTGGCTGGAATCCTCTAATAAGAAAACCATCAAATATGCAAAGCGTTATCTGCGTGTTGACAAAAAATCAGAAATTCCGGATGCAATGGTAGCTTGTTGCTGGCAGAGTATCGCAGAATTGGCCGTGGCGCAGATGCAAGATTTCTTACATGCGGATAAATCCGGCAGAATGAATACCCCCTCGATTCTTGGCGGAAATTGGCAATATAGAACCGATATTTCCGACTTTACCCCAGAATTGGCGAAAGAAATTCGCAAGCTCAACCGCACCTATGGAAGAGCCGTGAAACCCATCGAACCCGAACAAACCCCAGAAACAGAAACCGTTTCCTCTACGGAAGAAAAGCCCAAACGCAAATATACCCGCAGAGCAAAGGTTACAGAAGAAACCCCAACCCCTGAAACAGCCGAAGTAACAGAAAATCCGGCTGAAACTATGAATACGGAGGATACACAGTCATGATGAAGTACACGAAAGAAACTTTTTTGAACTACCTGAAAGGCGTATTGCCTGAAAACTTTGATGCACACCAGCTCCATAATGCCATTGGGGAAATGGTCATGAACCTGATGAGCGAAGATTGGGAAGACTCCCAGTCTGCACACCGTCACACAAGACACGCTTGCTATTTTTCCATGGAATTCCTGATGGGACGGAGTATTTTCAATAATCTGCTTTGCCTTGGGATTTATGACGAAGTAGAAAGAGCATTGCAGGAATTGGGAACATCTCTTTCCGCATTGGAAGAAATCGAAGACGCAGCCCTTGGAAATGGCGGTTTAGGACGTTTGGCAGCTTGTTTCTTGGATAGTGCTGCAACCCTGAATTTACCGCTTGACGGCTATGGAATCCGCTACAAGTACGGCTTATTCAAGCAGGAAATCAAGAACGGCTTCCAGTGTGAAACCGCTGACGACTGGACAAAGTACGGAGATGCTTGGAGTGTTCGCTGTGATGCTGATACCAAAATCATCAAGTATAATGGTCTGACTGTCAAGGCTGTTCCGTATGATATGCCCATCATTGGCTATGGAACAAAGAACATTGGAACATTACGTTTATGGCAGGCTGAACCCTTGAAAGAGTTTGATTTCCAGACCTTCAACAAGCAGGATTATTTAGGGGCGTGTGCAGAAAAGATTTATGCTGAAAATATTTCCCGTTGCCTCTACCCGAATGACGACACCAACGAAGGAAAGAAATTGAGACTGGAACAGCAATATTTCTTCTGTTCCGCTTCTTTGCAGGACTTATTGCAAAAGCATTTTGAGGACTATGGAACATATGACAATTTAGCAGACGTTTTGACTGTACAATTGAATGATACTCACCCAGTCATTTCGATTCCGGAATTGATTCGCCTGTTAATGAATGAGGGTGTTTCCCTTGAAAAGTCCGCAGAAATGGCGAAAAAGATTTTCCGCTATACCAATCATACGATTATGGCAGAAGCCCTCGAAAAATGGTGGTCTCCACTGGTGCAGGAACTGTTACCGGAAGTATATCAGATTATTTTGAGATTGCATGAAATGCTCATTGCTGAACTCTACCAGAAGGGCGCAAGCAAGGAAGAAATTCAGGGTATGCGCATCATTCAGGATAATATGATTCACATGGCACATATGGCAATTTTCATGGGGAGCTATGTCAATGGAGTAGCGGAAATTCACACGCAGATTCTGAAAGATACCGCCCTTGCAAAGTGGTACAAATATTACCCTGAGCGTTTCCAGAACAAGACCAACGGCATCACCCAGAGAAGATGGCTTGCCCTCTGCAACCGTGAATTGAGTTCACTCCTGACACAGTTATTAGGTTCAGAAGATTGGGTAACAGACCTTGACAAGCTGAAAGAATTAGACCATTTCGCTGACCAAGATTCCGTGATGGAACGTTTCATGCAGATTAAGACCAACAAGAAACATCAGCTTGTCGAAAATATTTTCCTCCGTGAGCCGGAGCGTTTCGAAAATGCAGAAGCTTGCAAGAAATTCTTTGATGCAGAAAATGCAGTATTTGACATTCAAATCAAGCGTTTGCACGAATACAAGAGACAATTGTTAAATGCATTCTCCATTCTGTACCTGTACTATGGAATCAAAGACGGCACAATCAACAAAGACGAATTACCGCCGGTTGTGTTCCTGTTCGGCGCAAAAGCCGCCCCTGGTTATCGCCGTGCAAAGGCAATTATCAAGTATATCAATTCCATTGCAGAGATGATTGACAACGACCCCGAAGTCAAGGACAAAATCAAGGTATTCTTTGTAGCGGATTACAATGTTTCTTATGCAGAGAAGCTGGTAGCAGCAGCGGACATTTCCGAGCAGATTTCCACCGCTGGAACAGAAGCCTCCGGCACAGGCAATATGAAACTCATGTTGAATGGTGCAGTCACATTGGGAACATATGACGGCGCAAACGTAGAAATTGTGGAAGAAGCCGGAGAAGAAAATAACTATATCTTTGGTGCAAGAGTGGAAGACCTGAAGAAAATTGTACCAAATTATGATAGTCGCCGTATTTTGGCAGAAAATGAGAAAATCAGAAAAGTTGTTCAGACGTTGATGGATGGCACATTTGGACAGAATGAAGATATTCGTGAATTGTATGATGCACTGACAGAAGGCGCAAGCTGGCACGCACCCGACCACTATTATGTATTGGGTGATTTGCAGAGCTATTGTGATACCAAGATTCAGGCTTTGAAGGATTACCAGTCCGACCGCATGGAATTTGCCCGCAAGCAGTGGCACAACATCTGCAACGCTGGAAAATTCAGTTCAGACAGAACCATCAGCGAATATGCAAAGGAAATTTGGCAGATTGAACCAGTCAGCTTTGAATAAGTATTATTTGCGGAATCATTGAGGAGTTACTAATCAGGAGTAGAAATCATAGACAAATGTAGAAAAAAGTGTTAAAATGTGCTTAAGAGGTGATAAGATGCTGAAAGCATATAAAACTG
>Ga0326511_10000320_pt1 | contig 41242 bp, 59 predicted proteins | sample 0_2496_0518_D_FD_203701 | JGI IMG/M metagenome (GOLD analysis project Ga0326511, IMG submission 203701) | Bovine rumen microbial communities from UC Davis, California, United States - 0_2496_0518 | ecosystem: Host-associated > Mammals > Digestive system > Stomach > Rumen | place: USA... | reverse complement strand
TTCGGCGACTGGTTTCGCGTTTGTCTACAACAACGGCTGTGCGAACCGCGACAACGCGTCCAACGCTCATGGCGTGCGCCCCGTTTTCGCAATCTGCTGATCTTAATCTCCGCCCCTTGTGGGCGGAGTTAATACGAAAGGAGTGATAAAATGTCAGTAATAATCGGCTCTGCTCGCATTGATGAGAATGGGAACGCTCACGGAGGTCAGGCTGGGGATCAGACAGGGCGTGAGGTTTCCACTCAGGAGTTTTATATGCACTCAAAGGGCTGGATCATAGCCAGATTCAAGGATAGAACTCAGTCTGAAAAATGTGCTAAGGCTATGAAACAGGCTTGCAGTAACCCTAACATCGGATATGACCAGTATCAGCGTGATGGTGTATGGGCGCATGGTACGGCATCCAAAGTCAAAACGGAAACTGACTGCTCTGCGCTTGTCAGACGATGTATTTTTGAGGCGGCTGGGATTGATGTTGGAAACATCCGTACAATAACGATGGAGCAGGCTCTGACAAAATCAGGACTTTTCAAACCGCTCATACAGTATTCACCCGGGATAGAGCTTCGTACCGGCGATATACTCTTTACCGGTCATCTGGGGCATCCTGTGTCAGGCCATACGGTTGTAGTGGTCGAAGCTGATAATCATACGGTAGCAAGGCCAACACTCAAAAAAGGATCAGTAGGGCATGAGGTAAAACTCTTGCAGAAAAACCTCAATTCACTCGGGATCAAGGATGATTCTGGTAATAAACTCGAAAGAGATGGAGAGTTTGGCAAACTGACCGATCAGGCGTTAAGACGCTTCCAGAAGATCTATAAACTTGAGATCGATGGGATATATGGTAATAAATCTTATGCTGCTATGACGGATGCGCTTAAATAGCGTGTATACCTCATAGATTTACTCCCAAAGTAGCCCTCCTATTCGGATCGTAAGATCTGGGTGGGAGGGGTTGCTTTTTATGGAATATTGTGATATAATCCCAGTATAATTTTTAATTCGTCACATTTAAGTCGCAAAAATGCCGATAAATGACGAAATTTCGATATGCTGGAATTGTTCTTTTATAACCGTGCTAAAAATTTTACTAAAGTAGAATAGCGTATTTTCGGAATAGTTAAAAGTTAAATCAGACCGAAAACGACCAAAAATGATAGTAAAAAGTCGCAAATAAGTCACAAGAAATATGATTATTTTTAGTATTGTTTTCCAACATTCGCACAACAATTTTCATGCCACATAATACTTTTTCCACCTTTTTAAACGAGGGGCATCCCGGTCAAGATGCCCCTCATATTTTTATGCAAAATCTGTCGTTTGTATTTCTTGATCACTTAATCATCTCGATTGCTTCTCTTAGTTCCTCAATCGTTTTATGCGTGTAAACGCTCTCACCGACTCCAAAAGATTTATGCCCCATTATTCGATCAATACAGACGCGGTTAGCTCCAGCTGAGTCGAGTCTGCTCCGAAGGGTGTGCCTACACTCATGGGGCGTGTGTTTCATTCCAAGTGATGCCATATACTCATTCCAATTGTTTCTGAAGCCTGAGCTCGATATCTTTCTACCAGCAAGATAACCATCATCCATCGTTTTTTCTACGATTTCTTTGATTCTGGGATGGATCGGAACAGTACGATTTCTACCGGCCTTCGTTTTTATTCCTCCGGTCATCGTCCAGTTCTCAAGATCGACCTGATCATCTCGCATCGTCAAAAACTCCGTGATGCGAAAGCCACTGTAAAGTAAAATCAAGGCACAATTTTTTATCCAAGAATCCTGACTGCTCCATATCTTTTCAATCTCATCTTCCGTAAACACTACCTTAGTAGTATCAGGCATTTCCCCAGCATCTACGAGCATATAATTCATTTTAACTATAATATCTAATTCGAGAGCATAACGATCAAGATGCATCAAAAGTGTTCGGATGTTTGCCTTTGATGAGTGGGAGAGATGACACTCATCTACGACATTTTGCATCTGGTACGCTTTGATTTTCCTATATTTTTCTTTGTAAAGCCTACCACAGTAACCGTATGCCGTCATAAGAGATTTCCTGTGATTTATCCGCAATTTGTCAGCACGTCGTTTCAGCCACAGCTCATAAAGGTCTTCAAAAGTGATATTAACCGCATCCACATTCCAATATTCTGAATTGTAATCAGCCAGTATTTTGAGAGCTTCTTCCTTCGTTGCGGCATAGCCGATTGTTTTTTGTCTGCCGGTCGTTCCTTCTCTCACTCGGTATGGTTTACGTCGTTGCCCGGACATTTTGGTTATGGATCCGTATCCGTTTGGGTTTCTCATATGATCACCTCCCTTCCATTTACGGCAAGATCTCCAAGATATTACTATATATTTTATTTTTTATACAGAATCTTTGCGTTTTACAGACTTTTTCAAAAATGTAAAGAAGTTCAAATTATCCGTTCCATCTTTCCGTAAATCTTGGAAACACCCGATTTTTCGTGGCTTGTTCAACGGCAAGATCTAAATTTAGATCTTGAAGACTTCTTATTTATATGTGTTTAAGATCTGTTCCATCATCCCGACCACTTTACCCTTGTCAAACTCCTTGAGCTGGGTGAACAGGTGGACGGCATACGTTGCATCCTTGCCGCACATTTTTTCGATATAGTCAAACAGATGTGACTGATCAGACAGTTCCCGGAGCTGCGTACGCTCGATCTCGATACCGTTCAGGAGATAATCGACGGTTGTATCTAAAGCCTTCGCAAACTTAACCAGATCATCGGCTTGGGGTTGTCTTGTCCCGGCTTCGATCTTGTTGACTGACGATCTTGAACTGTACCCAACTTTGTTGGCAAGTTCTTCCTGAGAGAGCCCGATCTCCATTCTTTTACTTTTGATTCGATCACCGATATTCATTTTAACCACCTCCCTTCAAGCCCTATTATAAGGGATTTTTTAATAAAAATCAATTATTTTTGAATAATTTATCAAAAAAACTGTTGACAATTTGCCAACATTTTGTTATCATATGCTTGCAGGTCAAAATCAAGGAGGTGAGGGACAATGAAACGGAAGATGTTGTGGTATGCAAAAGAAGTTGCTTTGGACACTATCATTTTCGTAATGATGTTCTTGGTGGTTTTTCTCCTCTTTGGAGCGGTTCCGGTGTGATTGGAGGTGACGAATATGCCGGATTATGAAGCTATGATATTAGAAAGGCAGGAAGCATATGAGGCGTGTGGTGATTGTGATCCTGATTGTTGCCAAGGATGTGTACATGCTGGCTACTGTCCGGACTATAGCGAAGGAGATGTTTATGGAAGGGAGGTGATCAGGAGAAATGATTGATGTTGAACTGTTAAAGCAGAAGATAAAGGACTCGGGAATCACGATCAAGTTCATTCATGAAAAGCTCAATCTGAGTTATCAGGGCTTTATGAATAAGCTAAATGGAGATTCAAAGTTCAATGTCGAGGAGATGCAGAAGTTATCTGAGATACTTCATTTATCAGCTGAAGAGGAAGACTTGATTTTTTTACACCCAAAATGTAGCCAAAATGCCAACAAAGGAGAGTGATTCATATGACATTCGGACAGAAATTGAAGATCGTTATGGAAGACAGGAATCTGTCACAGTCTGACATTTGCAGGATGACAGACATTAGTGCTCCATCGATCAGCCAATACATGAATGGGCATAACGAACCTACAGCCAAAAGGCAGAAGCAGATCAGCGAGGCTCTGGGACTTCCGGAAGATTACTTCTCATCTATATGTCCTGAAGCTGAGATCGTTTCGGATCCGGATGTGAGTCTTCCGGTTGGAGTAGCTGCAAAACTCATGGGTAAATCCAAAGAGTGGATGATGCAGGGATTGCAGGACGGTGTCTTTCCATTCGGATATGCGGTTAAAATGGAGCGTTGGAGCTACTGGATAAGCAGAGTGAAGTTTACAGAGTACACAGGAATTGAGGTTCCAGAAAGGAGTTGTCAGAGTGAATCATCCAGTTGATGGCTACGACGGGCTGTATGAAGTTAGTGATCGAGGTGCTGTCTATTCTGTAAGATCGGGAAAAGAACTAAAACAGTGGATGCTGAGAAATAAGAATGGGCGTACTGATTACTGTGTTTCATTGTGTAAGGATGGTAAGAAACAGAATATGCTTGTAGCGCGACTTGTAGCTATAGCATTCATTCCGAATCCAAATGACCTTCCCCAAGTTAATCACATTGATGGGGATAATCACAATAACAATGTAGAAAATCTCGAATGGATCTCTAATCGAGATAACACTATTCACGCTTATAAGAACCATCTTCGAAAACGGAAAATCATTTGGGTTACAGATGGAAGTGAAATCATTCCATTGAGATCACTCTGTATCCGGGAGAACGTCAATTACAAAAAGGTACATTATCGGATTAAAAATCTCGGATGGGATCTCACAAAAGCCATTGATGAGAAAAGGGGGTGGTCACTGTGTCGTGTGTGAATCTATACAAGCATCAGACAGATGCTCTCGATCAGGTTAAGGATCGCAATCGTGTAGCTTTTTACCACGATATGTAGCTATTGGATTAGGCAAGACTTACACAGGAAGTGAGAAGCTCCGTTCGTTCAACACGCACATAAATCTCATCGTGTGCCAGAAGTCAAAAAAAGATGATTGGATCGAGCATCTTCAAAAATATGTCGCTTATACACCTGAGTTTGTGTATGACCTGACGGACAAAAAGCAGTATTCTGACTTTTTCAAACACGCATCGAGCGAGGGCGAGAATTGTTACGGAGTTATCAATTACGATCTTGTCTTCAGGCGACCGGAACTATTATCACTTGAAGGGCTGACTCTGATGTTGGATGAATCATCTTTGATATCCAACGAGAAGGCAAAGAGGACGAAGTTCATCCTCAAAATCAGTGCGAAGAATGTGATCCTGTTGTCCGGGACACCCACTGCCGGTAAGTATGAGCGGCTATGGAGCCAGCTGAAACTTCTCGGATGGGATATTACAAAGCGTACCTATTACACTCAGTATATCATCACTGAATATATCGAGAATCGTCAGACAGGGTTTATGATTCCGGTTGTTAAGGGGTACAAAAATGTTGAGCGACTGAAACGGAAGCTCAGGGAGTACGGAGCCGTGTTCTTAAAAACTGAGGAAGTGATGGATTTACCAACTAAGAACTTCATCGAGGTCAAAAATCCGACTCCAAAGCACTATAAGAAGTTCATGCGTAAGGGCTATATCGTTATCGATGACAGGGAATATGTCGGAGACACGATGTTGTCAAAGCGGATTTATGCAAGGATGATATGTTCAGTCAATCCTGAGAGGATAGCAGCGTTTAAGGATTTGGTGGAGAGCACAAACGACAGACTGATCGTGTTCTATAACTACAATGATGAATTGTTGCAGCTCCGATCAGCGTGTATCGATTTGGAGCGACCTGTCAGCATCATAAATGGAGAGAATAAGGATCTGGAAGCGTACAATACATCAGATGACAGCGTTACGCTGGTTCAGTATCAAGCCGGAGCTATGGGGTTGAATCTCCAGCTATCCAACAAGGTCATATTCTACAGCCCGACTGATAGAGTTGATTTGTGGATGCAAGCTCAAAAGCGGATCCATCGTATAGGTCAGGACAGGCCGTGCTACTATTATAAACTCAGCTGCAAGGACACGATTGAAGAGAGAATATATGAGGCACTCGATAAGGGTGTTGATTATACAGATGATCTGTTTAAGGAGGAACTGGAAAGATATGCTGATTAAGAGGGTGCCAAGGAAAAAAGACATAGCAAAGCGGATGATCATAACATGGGCGGTGGTGTTTACTGCTGGGCTGATCATCGGAGCAGTGATAGGAGGTTTGATATGGTAGAAGCAAAGGAAGAATTCACAGAGGCCGAGATTGTTGCATTTGAGAATAAGTATTTGCAGAGTTTCAAGGATCTCGCCCATCTGGAAGTAATGAAGAAGCAGATGGAAGATAAGTCAAAGAAGATCAGAGAGCAGATAGAAGCTGCGATGAATGAGTATGGGATCACCAAGATTGACAATGAATTTGTATCAGTCACTTGGATTCAGGAGAATCCCGGCAAGGAAACAGTCGATCTGGAGGCATTTAAGAAGAACGAACCGGAAGAGTATGAGGATCTTCTGAAAGACTATCCGAAGATTACCGGCAAGAAAAAGGCTTATGTGAAGATATCAGTAAAGGGGGATAAGAAAAAATGAAACAGATAAGCGTAAACATCGAGATCAATGGAAAAGCACTTCAGGAGTTCATTAAATCAAACGGATCGAGTGCAGGCCGTATCGATAAAGAGCTTGGATTTTCGAACGACTACACAAGGCGCTGCATCCAGCGTGGAAAGATCGATGAGGACAGATTTAAGAAGATTCTCGGAAACTACAGAGAAGACTGGGAGTATTCAGATATACAGACAAATTATGATCTGACAGAGATCCCATCATGGCAGCTTGAGCGTGAGATCGAGCGAAGAGGGCTTAGAGGATGACACCTGAAAAGCGTTTCGAAAATCAGATCAAAGCATGGTTCCATAGATCAGGGATATATCCTGCCGGTTGTCTTGAGCATAAGATGAAAGTGGATCCTGTGGGGTGGTACACGAAAGTATGGGGTGGCGGATATCAAAGATCAGGTATCCCTGACATCGTAGCATGTGTTAAGGGCATATTCGTAGCCATTGAAGTTAAGTCATCCACAGGTCATCCGTCGGAGCTCCAAAAGCTGAACATCCGTAGGATTAACGAAGCCGGGGGCGTGGGAGTGGTCTTATGGCCTGAAGGGTTTGAAGAGTTTAAGAGTATGATTAAGGGGGTGGTCGCTTGCGATGGTCATATTCAAGAATTGACACATTTGAAAAATGTCCATTCAAATTCAAAATGCGATACCTTGACAAGCAAAATATAGATGAGGAGCTGACGGCAGATAATGCGCTTGTGGTTGGAACTATGATGCATGAGGCTTTGGAAATAGGCATGGATAAAGCCATACATAACTACTTTTTCAAATATCCAATAATTTCTGATGAGCACGAAACAGAAGCTATGAAGGTAGAGATGATTGTATCCAAGGCGAAAGAACAGCTGCCACCCGGAGGAGCGTTCGAGGTTGCTATCCAAACTCCTGATTTTATCGGGTATATCGATTATATCGTTCCGGTCGGACATAACGAATATGACATATATGATTTCAAGTACACATCAAAGTTCGACCGGTATAAATACTCAGCTCAGCTACATTTGTATAAATACTTTTTTGAGAAAGCGTTCCCCAGACGCAAGATCAGGGATCTGTATTACTTCCTGATCCCGAAGGTTGGGATCAGACAAAAAGCAGATGAATCAATCATCACATACAGACAGCGCATCAGAAAAGAGTGTGAGTTGGTTGGTGTCAATGTTATGAAAGTGAATTATGATCCGGATAAGGTCATTAAGTCACTTTTGAACATAAAAAAAGCAATGGAAGCCAAGAAGTTTCCCACACGAGAAAACGATTATTGCTTTTTCTGCGAGTACAGGGAGATTTGCGGCATCCAAAATAACAAAAAGGAGGAAAAGATTATGTTTCAGTTACCCGAAAACAAGCGCCGGACAATCTCCGACGCACCGAGACGGACAATCTGGATGTATGGAGCTCCGTTCTCGGGTAAGACTACTTTTGCAAACGGATTCCCGGATCCACTCATGATCAACACGGACGGCAACACCAAGTATGTCGATGCTCCGGTAATCCGCATCCGTGATGAGGTTAAACAGTCAGGAAGGATCACAGAGAGAACATACGCTTGGGAGATTTTCAAGGATGTGATCGCTACGCTTGAGCTCAAGGATAACACATTTAAGACTATCGTGGTTGACCTTCTGGAAGATCTTTATGAGCACTGTCGTCTGTATATGTACTCTGAACTGAACATCACACATGAGTCAGATGATAGTTTCAGAGCGTGGGATAAGGTTACGATGGAGTTCCTTACCACGATCCGCAGGCTTATGAATCTTGATTATGAAAATATTATCCTGATAAGTCACGAGGATACAACTAAGGACATAACCAAGCGATCAGGCGATAAGGTCACATCGATTAAACCGAACTTGAGAGATAAGGTGGCTCTCAAGATAGCCGGAATGGTTGATATCGTGGCAAGGGTGGTATCTGAGGACGATAAGAGAACATTCACATTTAAGTCAGATGAGGTGGTCTTTGGCGGTGGCCGTCTGAAAGTTGACAGAACAGAAATCCCGCTGGATGTGGATGAACTCTTTAATGTATATAAGGCTGCGACTGAGAAAGCTGCAAGATCATCGTCAAGGCCTAAAAATCCGCTGCCTGAGACTGAAGTTCCATATTTCAGCGAGGAAGCTGACAAGATAGCGGAAGAGACTGAACAGGAGCTTAATGAGGCAGCGGAGGAAACTGAGAAACCAAGACGCCGTGTAAGGCGCACCAGAGACAAGGAGGATTAAGTTATGAGTGCAGACATTTTTGCTGAGTTCGACAAGAAGATCGATCTCAAAGGGCTGACAGATGACATCAAGACCGCAGAGGAGAACGGCGGTAATGGTGAGTTTAAGGACGTTCCTACAGGGGAGTATGAGTGTGAGATCAATAAGATGGAGATAAAGAAGTCTTCCACCAAAAAGCCGATGTTCTCATGCTGGATGAAGATACTTAAAGGCGATTATAAAGGTCAGATGATGTTTATGAATCAGATCATCGAGCAAGGCTTCCAGATTCACATCGTCAATCAGTTTTTGAGGGATCTTGCCCCGGACTTCGATGATGAGATCGAGTTTACCGCAGAGGGTGGCTATACCGCATATAACGATCTCATTATGGATGTTTTCGAGTATGTGACCAAAAATTATGAATACGCCATCAAGAAGGCCAAGAACAACAAGGGATATGACGTTTATTACGTAAACTCCGTATTTGATAAGGAATAAGTCATGAGCTTACTTTTTTACGACTTTGAGGTTTTCAAAAAAGATTGGCTGGTTGTTATCGCTGATATGGAAGCACATAAGATTCATACGATCATCAATGATCCGGATGAGTTGCGTGAGTTCTATGAAGAACATCAGCGTGATATATGGGCGGGATTTAATTCCCGCCACTACGACCAGTATATCCTCAAAGGTATTCTTGCAGGGTTTAATCCCAAAGAGATCAACGATTTTATCATCGTCGATGGTGAACCGGGATGGAAGTATTCAGGGGTGTTCAGAGATTATCAGCTCTGGAACTATGACGTGATGCTCGGAACCGATCGAGGCTTGAAGTCATTCGAGGGTTTCATGGGGAACGATATCAAAGAAACATCTGTTCCGTTTGATATCGACAGAAAACTGACTGATACAGAAATAGAAGAGACTGTCAAATACTGTACACATGATGTAATGCAGACGGCCGAGGTGTTTATGCGTCGCAAGGAAGAGTTTGACACTGTAATGTATTTCATCAACCACTTCAAGCTCCCGATGGACGACATCAACAAGACCAAGTCTCAGCTTGCTGCGAAGATTCTCGGAGGGAACCGAAAAGGCCAGACATTTGATGATGAGTTTGATTTTCCGATCTTTGACTGTGTTCAGCTATCAAAGTATAAGTACATAGCCGAGTGGTACAAAAAGCCTGAGAATCACGACTATCAGAAAAAGCAGGAAGTGATGGTTGCAGGGGTGCCACATATCTATTCGTGGGGTGGTGGGCATGGTGCGATCCCGAAGGTGCATCTGGTCGGTAAGTTCATCATAATCGATGTGACGGCTTACTATCCAAGCATCCAGTGGAAGTATAAGACAGGATATCGTGTCATGGATAACCCGGAGAACTTCGAGTATATCCACAGTTCAAATATTGAGTTTAAGAAAAAAGGCGATAAGAAGGCAAGACTTCCGTTCAAGATCATGGACAATGCTATTTCAGGACAGATGAAACAGCCATCATCTGCGCTCTATGATCCCATGAGTAACAATACGATATGTGTGAACGGTCAGATGATGTTACTCGATCTCATCGAACATTTGGAGCCACACATCAAGCGCCTAATACAGAACAACACGGATGGTATTCTCATCGAGCTGAATGACTATGATAGAGACTTTGACCTGATAGATGACATCGTATATGAGTGGGAGCAGAGAACAGGAATGGAGATGGAGTTTGATACATTCTTCGGTGAGCTCTTCCAAAAAGATGTTAATAACTATCTCCTGATCGATCGTGAGACCGGAGCTATGAAGTGCAAGGGTGCATATCTTAAAAATCTGAATGACCTTGATTATGACCTTCCAATCATCAATAAGGCCATGAAAGAGTTCATGATAAACGGAGTGGATCCGGCTGTCACGATAAAAGGTTGCGATGATCTGAAAGAGTTCCAGTTGGTAACAAAAATCTCATATAAGTATTCTCACATACTGTATGGAACCAAGAAACTCAATGAGAAGTGTATAAGGATATTCGCATCCACATCGAGCAAAGATCCGGGGGTGAAAAAGGTACACAAGCAAACTAAAAAAGCTCAAAAGATACAGAACTCACCTGAACACTGCATGATCTATAACGACGAAGTGAACGGAGTGAAATGTCCGAAAAAGTTGGATAAGCAATGGTATATCAATCTTACAAAGAAAAGACTGGAGGACTTCGGATGCAGATTTTAATCATAAATTATCCATCAGGATGCATTCAATTTGATGTCAGAGGATTCTTCTCGGTTCTGCAGTCTCAATTTAGAGAGATTCTCAAAAAGATTGTATCTCGAGACTGTGACCGTGCTGAAAAGGTAGCGGATCTTAAAAGGGAGTTCGAGAGTTATGTTGCTGATAATGAAGCCTTAGCAAAGGCAGCAGCTAATACTTATGTAGATAATCGCACAAAGGCAGCGGAGCTGAAAGCAGAAGCAGCAAAGCCGTTTCATTACGACGGATCGAGAGTTACAGATGATGAGTTTAAGGATATGAAGAAGCGGATTCGTGAATACGAATCAAAATCACGAGAGGCTAAGAACTATGGGGAGAGCCTATTGAGGAAAAATAAAAAATTAAGGAATCATATCAAAATAATAGATGAACTGAGGTGGTAGCGTGGACTTTTTCAAAGGTTATGTTGAGACATCAAATAAACGCTGTATAGAGAAGTTCAAAGGTAGGAAGGACTTCAAGACATACGAACAGGTGAAAGCACTTCCTGAATTCGCCGGGATACTCGCAAACGATACCATCCTCATAGATGTTGATGACAGGGAGATGTCGGATAAACTCTTCCGGATTGTCAAAGAAAAACAGATATGCTGTCGTGTGTATGAAACGACCAGAGGTAAGCACTTCCTGTTTAAGAACTCGGGAGTTGATACCAACAAGACCGGAACGAGATTGGCGATAGGATTGATATCTGACATTAAGCTCGGAACGAGAAACTCTTATTCCGTACTCAAGTTCAAAGATAAAGAGCGGAAAATCCTATATGATACGAGCGATGCCGCGGATCCGGTTCTTCCAAAGTGGCTGCATCCGGTAAAGGCTAAAATGGAGTTTCTTAACATGGAAGCCGGGGATGGTAGGAATCAGGCACTATTTAATTATATTCTCACTCTTCAGTCAAATGACTTCACTGTGGAAGAGTGCAGAGAGTGTATCCGGCTGATAAATGAGTTTGTACTATCGGATCCATTATTAGATAACGAGATCGAGACTATCCTCAGAGATGACGCATTCCAAAAGCCTGTTTTCTTCGTGAAAAATGTATTTTTATTTGATAAGTTTGCGATTTATCTGAAAAATAACAGGCACATCGTCAAGATCGGTGGCCAGCTCCACATCTATAAGGATGGGATTTATGTCAAGGGTAAGCAGAACATCGAGGCGGCCATGATTGAAGCTCTTCCGCAGCTGAACAGAACGAAGAGATCTGAGGTTTTAGATTATCTGAATATTCTCATTCAGAATAATTCCGAGATGGATGCGGATTTGATAGCATTCAGGAATGGACTGTTTGACATTCGTACCGGAGATTTTACGGAGCACACTTACGAGAAGATAGTAACGAACAAGATCGACTGGGATTACAACGAATCAGCGTATGACAAGAACATGGATGAGGTGCTCGACCGGATATGCTGCGGAGATCAGGAGGTTAGGACACTGCTGGAAGAGATGATAGGGTATTGTTTCTATCGTAGAAATGAACTGAGGAAAGCCTTTGTTCTGACCGGTGACGGATCCAACGGTAAATCAACATTTTTGGCAGTCATACAATCACTCCTTGGAGAAGACAACATCGCAGCTCTTGACTTAAAGGAGCTCGGGGACAGATTCAAAACTGCGGAATTGTTTGGGAAACTCGCAAACATCGGGGATGATATCGGAGATGAGTTTATTGCAAATCCGGCAATATTTAAGAAACTGACATCCGGGGAGCGTGTAAGCGTGGAGATGAAGGGCAAGGATCCGTTTGAGTTTAACAATTATTCTAAACTGATCTTCTCTGCGAACGATATTCCGAGGATCAAGGATAAGACAGGAGCTGTTCTGAGCAGGCTTGTAATCATCCCATTCCGAGCGAAGTTTGATGTTAAAAAGAAGGGATTCAAGCAGGATATCAGGCGTGATCTCGTTGGAAATCAGGATGTAATGGAGTATCTCATACAGATAGGCCTTGACGGGCTCTTCAGGATTCTTAATAATCAGAAGTTTACACAGCCGGGCGTCGTTACTCAGGCTCTGGAAGAGTATCACGAGCGTAATAATCCGATCATAGGATTTGTGCGGATGTGCGATGAGGAAGATATTAAGATCGAAAAGCAGACCACATCAGAGATTTATGACAAATATCAGAGTTTCTGTGTGGCAAATAACTTCCAGCCTGTATCTCATATCGAGTTTAGTCGGAGCATATGTAGGGAGTATGGTTACAAAGTAATAACAATTTGGAATAAGAAGGCAAATAAAAAACAAAGAGTGTTTGATAAGGAGGATAAAAATGATAACTGAGTGGGAAAAAGGTAACAAAGTTATGCTCGTGGCGAGATGTTTCCGCTATCTTGAAGCTCTTGAGCTTGCCGAGGATATATTTGTGAATAATGTCGAGTGTTGCCCTGAGTTTTCGGATGCGGAAAAAGCCTGCATAAAAGCCAAGGATCTGATTCAGAAACGAGTATCAAAGATTATGGAGGATGGTAATGCGTAAGAAATTGTGTGCAGTAACTTTGTTACTTATTTTCATCATATCAGCTACTGCCGGAGCAAAGACAGTCAAAGAATACGCTGGAGAGATGGTCTGCACATCGTACCATGTGTCAGATAACACTCCGAGAGGCTCCAGAGCCACATCGACCGGAGCGAGGGCTACGGAGTATCACACGATAGCGGTTGATATGTATGATCCAGCGTTTCCATACGGAACGCAACTGTATATAGAGGGATTCGGATATGGTATCGTGCAGGATTGTGGTAATTTTGCGAGATATGGCACGCATCTTGATCTATTTACGGCAGAAGGAGATGGATTCAAAGAGCATAGAAAAGTGTGGGTGGTTCGCCCTGAGACTAAGGCAGAGAAAATGGTAAGGAAAGTCAAGAAAAAGGCCAAGCAGAAACAAGAACGACAAACGAAACAGAAGAAACCATTTAGGCTTGTATATGATCCGACGCTCTTACCATGGCAGATCCGAACGGATAAAGATATCATTCCATCAGGAACTGTCCTGATTCAGTGGGGTGAGCTCACATGGGCATGGCTCGATGTCGTTGGTACCGAAGAGGGCATAGGTCACATAATCTACATCGGAGACAGAAGAGCACTATCATATCCACTGATGGAGCTTCAGGATGTTATTGAGGAGGCAGTGGGATGATTGATTTGATAGACAGACGGCAGGCAATCAATGCTTGCAGATATGGAAATGGTGAATCAGAGATAAGGGAGATTCCATCAGTTATGAGGTGGATTCCTGTTAGTAAGAAAATGCCGGGTCATTACGAAGTTGTACTTGCTTGCTGTAATGATGATTTTATAACACTTGCTTCATTCAGCTATAAAGATGATAGGTGGGAATGCTTAACAAATATGTCAAGCGATACGCACTTTCCTGAAAACGAAGATGTTATAGCATGGATGCCGTTACCAGAGCCGTATGTTCCCGACATAAATATCGGGAAGATGGCAGAAAGCAAGGACAGGGAATGGCTGAAATAATCGTAAAGCCTTTTGATTGGAATGATAATATGTCAGAGATAGCACAAGAGGATTTTTCGCTGATACAAAAAAGCCTATCATACGGAACGGCAACAACAATCGGACTGGCACTTGCAAAGTTAGAGCTATTGGAAAAACAGGGGTGCAAGGTTGAACCACAGGAAAGCGAGGGTGAGGAATGACATTAAGTGAATTCAAGAGTAAATTCTTTTCTCGACCTACAATAGCACCACCGACTACGCTCTATGTATTCAAAAGCGAAGATAGTGCAGATAGTTGGATTGAGTGTAAGTATTTTGGCTCGGATAACCATAATTATGAATTGGACATGGCGATTCAAAGCGACATGATACTTGAATATATAGTTAAAGAGGAATGGTGCAAAGCTGAAATACAGCAGTTTTATGCAGTTGAGCCAGATGTGATAGTTGTTGTAGCAGAACCATATAAGACAGAAAGCAAGACAGAAAAATGATACATCAATCCCGGTCGAGGATTTATGTATAGGAATGTATAACGCCGATGAAATTCCACAGTCATTAAAAGGTAGCCGTGACTATATAGCACGGAGAAATTGCAAGGAGCGAATCTTTTAATGATGAACCTTACAGGTATCGGCTTATCCACCGGGCAGGCTAAATATTTGTAGCTGTAGTTTTGTATTAACAATTTGAAAAGGTCACTCAACCTTGCTTGTCTGATGGATGTTTTTTGAAAGGATGGTAAATCATATGGCGAAGATAAAAGTAATCATTAAAAGACCAGATGAGCAGTATGGGCATATGACTTATATCTCAAATACTTTGAAAAACTTACAGCGTACTGTTGAGGGATATATTGAGGTGGTTCCTCTCAGATCGGATCTGGTCATGATCTGCAATGAAGAGGGAAGATTGACGAATTGGATTATAATTTTACTCTCAATGGTGATGACATCGTAGGCACAGTGATCATATGCGGTACGAATGAAGATGAGTTCGCAGATGTTCCAATATCTCTTCCGGAGTGGAAGGAAATATTACGAGGAGAATTAACACATGAGTAAATATAAATCACATTCCCTGAACTCCGTATATGCAACAGGGGCAACTTCCGGAAAGCAAAAATCATATCTTACAATCGCTCAAAAGGAATGGGCTTATACAAAGTGGTGCGAGGGATATACACTGATGCAGGTAGCAGATGCGTTTGGAGTGTGCGAAAAGACTATCAGAAGAGCAATTCACGGGAGACCGAGAATAAGACCTATACTCAAATATAAGGAGGATACAGATGAATTGGTATAAGATTTTTGAGGGTACAACATTAAAGTGTATCATTCTGGCAGATGACGCTGATGATGCTTTATTCCACAAAGTACGTAAGATCTTCCCGAAGGCAAACGGCACCCAGATGTTACGGCCTGAGAACGATCACGATATGGATACGGCACGACGCGAAATGATTGATAGCAATAAATAATATAAATACAGTCAATATATTACTATCAAGGAGGTGAGTAGCATGACACAATCGCAGGTCATTGAGCGTATGCGCGATATATTAGATGACGCAATGGTAACTCTTGAGAGTGATGATATCTACCCGGAGTGGATCCCACTTACTGAGCGTGAGCCCGATGGCGACGGAAGAGTGTTAGTTTCGTTCGATGATGGATATGTCGCTATCGTTGACTATGTGGATGGTGACTTTCATTTATGGAGCCATCTGGGAGAACCACTCGCTTGGATGCCGCTGCCGGAGGGATATGATGTTAGAAAAGATAATTGATATTTTAATTTTTATAGTGCTTTTGTTAATTTTAGCGTTAATAATTTTCGGAGGTATACAGTTATGCAACAGCTGATGGGATGTAAGAAAAAGCAACGCAGGACATTTCAATCCAAACTGACAAACCTGAGACCGAGTAAACGCAAGGCCTGTCTCATTCAGGTGCCAACTTCGTACTCGATCAAGGATAAGTTCCCGCCGGTGTATTTCCAACACTATGGGAGCTGCACATCAAACGCAGTGCTTGGATGCGACGATATGATCTATCACAATAACCCTGATAAGTGGATGCCGTCTACCACATTTACCTATTATCAGCAAAAATGTGATGAGCACCCGATGATCGATGATGGATCCAGTGTTGAGATTGCTCTCAAGGCCGTGAAGAAATATGGCGCCTGTTCCGCTGCCGTTTGGCCGAACGATGAACCATGGAATCTCAAACCATCTACCGAGGCATACGCTAACGGCCTGAAGGGTAAAGAAGTCAAGAAGTGGTACGAACTGAAAAATCTCAAACAGCTCAAGCAGGCACTTGTATCCGGATATCCTGTTGCCGGAGCTGTGGCGTGGTGTTTTAAGAGCTACAACAGTTATTACATCATGAACACACCGACAAAGGAAGAAGCTGAGCGTTGTCCTGTCGGCCATGCGATCGTATTTGTAGGCTATGATAATGAGACCAAGCTCATCGAGTTCAGGAACTCATGGGGTGAGCAGTGGGGGAATAACGGCTATGCTTATATGACTTATGAGACATTCAGGCGTGTTATCTGGTGGGATGACACCTATGCGATCGTGAGGTGATGATATGACAGTGATAGACGCATTGCATTATTTACAGGATCCGGAAGTATTATCAGGGATCATCGACGGTCGTGCCAGAGCTGCGGTCAACATCCTTACTCATGCTTATATCCTAAGTAAGTTTGAGCCGTATGATTTTGTAAGATATGAAAAAGAGCCTAATCATTTTGCTGTGGTAGATATATCGGATCGGACTTCACTCGACGCACATGGCAAGCTCTGGAGGGATGGAGCGATCGGAAACATTCGTATCAGGAAACCTATATCAATTCAGGGACTTAATGATGGACACTGGGAGGTGATCAAAATATGAGAGCATTTACAAATCTTAAAAATTGGAATTTTAATCTTGGAAAGTATCCGATGGATAAGACAGAAGCGGAGGAAGTTTTGAGATCTGTCCGTAGAGATCAGCCGATGGTTTTGACAGATTACAAATGTCCGAACTGTGAAAAGCCGCTCTATGAGAGGGTTTGCTATTGTCCGGGGTGCGGGCAGCGGATAATTTATAAGAGCAAGAACACATTATAATAAGAAGTCTGCAAGATCTCAAAATAGATCTTGGAGTTGAATGCGCCCAGTGTTTTCGGGGGTTGCGGAGATTTACTCCAAGATGGAACGGATGTTTTTGATTTCTTAGTAATTTTGAAAAAATCTGTAAATCGCAGAGTTTTTGTATAAAAAATAAAATATATAGAAATATCTTGTAGATCTTTCCGTAAACATATGTTTGATAGGGGGTTGTGTCATGTATTTAACAAAACGTCAACAAGCATCGTATGATTACCTGAACAGGATCAGGACGATGAACGAAGCGATCAATGCCAAGATCGATGAGAGGAATGACCTGATGCTGATGTGTACTACCACAGGATCGTTTGATTATTCTGCGGAGAGGGTGCAGTCATCAAAGCCTTTAGAGGCAAGGTTTACGATAACGCTGGAGAAATACTTCGAGGTTGAACAAAAGATCAATGAGCAGATCGATAGATATGTTGATACTAAGAATGAGATCACTTCCCAGATCGGAATGCTGCACGATCATGAACATATTCGGATATTGAAGTATGCTTTCATCGATGGTAAATCCATCAGTGAGATATTAAGGATCAGGAACTGGAAGTATAAAACATCGAAGACTTACGATCTTTATGGGGAAGCGCTGGACGAATTTTATGATGTAATATTGAAAAATGGAACTTGACGGAATCGAAAAGTTATGTTATGATATAATCGATAGAAGAATGTGAAGAGATACCACATATGAGTGTGCGTGTCTCTTTTTTATTTCCAGACAGAAAAGGAGGTGGTCTGTGTGACTGGAAAACAGAAAAGATTCTGCGATGAATACTTAATTGATACAAACGCGACGCAGGCCGCTATCCGTGCCGGATATTCGAAAAAGACAGCGAATGAACAAGGTGCGCGTTTGTTAGCAAATGTTAGTGTAAAAACCTACATCGAAGAACAGGCTGCGAAGATCCAGAACAAAGCTGTAGCAGACGCTGAGGAGACGATGCGTTATTTAACATCGGTGCTCCGGGGTGAAGCTACGGACGAGATCCTACGATTGGATGGTGAAGGCATCCAAGTCAAGGATGAGGTTTCCGCTGCCACTAAGGACAGACTCAAAGCAGCTGAGCTCCTTGGTAAGCGTTACGGACTGTTCAGCGACAAGGTAAATATCTCCGGATCCGTTCCGGTCATGTTCACTGATGATCTGGGTGAGTAATATGGTCAAACCTGAGCCGAAAGTCGTAAAGCTGTCCGAGGTAGTTGGCGGGGGGTATGGATCCTATTGGCACTATAGAGGGCGCTATCGAGTATGCAAAGGTTCGCGTGCCAGTAAAAAATCAAAAACGACAGCACTGTGGTTCATATACTCGATGATGAAATATCCCGGATCCAATACGTTGGTCGTAAGAAAAGTATTCCGCACATTGAAAGATTCGTGCTTTACGGAATTGAAATGGGCGATAAACCGCTTGGGAGTGAGTGATCTGTGGGAAGTGAAAGAGTCTCCGCTCGAGATGACTTATACTCCGACAGGTCAAAAGATATACTTCAGAGGAATGGACGATCCCCTGAAAGTTACATCTATCACAGTTGAAAACGGTTATCTGTGCTGGATGTGGATAGAGGAGGCATATGAGATCACGAAAGAATCTGATTTCGATATGCTGAATGAATCAATCCGTGGTGCGATACCGACTGAGTCAAAGCTATTCAAACAAGTGACTTTGACATTTAACCCATGGAACGAACATCACTGGATCAAGAAGAGATTCTTTGATGATCCGGATGATGAAACGCTTGCGATCACAACGAATTATATGTGTAATGAGTGGCTTGATGATGCCGATCGCAAAGTCTTTGAAGATATGCGAGTCAGAAACCCACGCAGATACAGAGTTGCCGGACTTGGTGACTGGGGTATCGTAGAGGGTGTCATATACGAGAACTGGGAGGAGAAAGCCTTCTCAATAGACGAGATCAGATCTATACCGGGAATCCGGTCAAGGTTTGGTCTCGATTTTGGTTATACGAATGATCCGACTGCTCTGTTTTGTGGCTTCATTGATACGACAGCCAAGATGCTCTGGGTATTCGATGAGATCTACGAAAAAGGAATGAGCAACGAGCGGATCAATGAAAAGATAACCGCTGCCGGATATGCAAAAGAGACTATCACAGCTGATTCAGCTGAGCCGAAGTCAATCGACAGGTTGCGAGATCTTGGCATCCAGCATATCAGGAAAGCACGAAAAGGCAAGGATTCAATCAAAGCCGGTATTGATTTTTTGCAGGATTATCATATTGTGATTCACCCGAGATGTGTTAATTTCCTTACGGAGATAAGCAACTACACTTGGGATACAGATACAAAGACCGGGCAGATGATAAATCGCCCGATTGATGATTTTAACCACTTGATGGACGCTATGCGCTATGCTGTCGAAGATGTCAGCAAGGGTGAAGCGTTCTCGTTTGAGTAGGAGTGTGAACGATGGAGATCATTCAGAGAGTGACTGAGAAGATATCGAATGCGATACTCTATGGATTCAAGCCTGAGATGTCTGATATCAGAGAGATCGAGAAGCTCATCAAAGACTGGAAACTGTCGGAGAAGAGGTGCGATCAGATAAAAGGACAGCTTTACTATCAGGGCGATCATGATATCAAGTATCGCAAACGTCAGGTGATTGGAGAAGATGGCAAGCTGGAAGATGTTGATAATCTTCCGAACAATCACATCATCGATAACCAGTATGGCAAGGCTGTTGATATGAAAGCCAACTATTTGGTAGGTAATCCGTTTACACTTGACGGAGATGATGAAGCCTACAAAGAGGCTCTCTCTGAAGTGTTCAACAAAAGATTCATGAAAACGCTCAAAGAAGCAGTCAAAGGATCGATGAACACAGGTATCGGATGGTTTTATCCATACTATAATCAGGATGGCGAGTTTTCATTCCGCTATTTCCCCGGATATGAGATTCTTCCGATATGGGAGGATTCGGAGCACACAAGACTTCAGGCGGCCATAAGGCTTTACATCGTTAAGATGTGGGAAGGCCAGCAATTAAAGGATGTGGAGAAGGTTGAAGTGTTCGATCAGAACGGAGTACACTGTTACATCCTTGATGGAGCTTCTCTTACTCCGGATAACACAAGAGGCGAATCAGATTACGCATATGTGACATATGGTGATGAATCGTTTAACTGGGAGCGCATTCCGCTCATTCCGATCAAGTACAACGAGCAGGAGATCCCACTCCTCAACAAAGTGAAGTCACTACAGGACGGAATCAACACGATGCTGTCTGATTTTGAAAATAATATGCAGGAAGACGCAAGGAATACGATCCTTGTCCTGAAGAACTACGATGGAACGAATCTGGGAGAGTTCAGACGCAACCTTGCGACATACGGAGCTGTTAAAGTCAGATATGATGGCGAGACGAAGGGTGGAGTTGAGACGCTTGAGGTTAAGGTCGATGCTTCCAACTATGATGACATCCTGCGGATGTTCAAAAAGGCACTCATTGAGAATGCCAAGAGTTATGATGCGAAAGATGATAAACTCGGGGCTAATCCGAATCAGATGAACATCATGAGTATGTATTCAGACATTGATTTGGATGCGAATGATATGGAGACAGAGCTTCAGGCCACATTTGAGGATCTGCTGTGGTTTGTCAATAATCATCTTATGAACACCGGATCAGGAGATTACTCCAAGACACCGATGGACATTGAGTTCAACCGGGACATCATGATGAACGAAGGAGAGATCATCCAAAACTGTGTTCGGTCAGTTGGCATAATCTCAGAAGAGACCATCCTCAGCAAGCATCCGTGGGTTGATGATGTCGATGAAGAGCTTGAAAGATTGGAGGCTCAGAGAGCGAAGGAGGTTGAGCTTTATGATCCGTTTGCTGAAGCGCCTGCTGTTCAAGAAGAAAAGGACGCTGGTAACAGTCAGAGAGAAGAGAACCGGGGCAGTAGTAGCATGGGTGGAGCTGAGTAAAGACAGCTTCACATCCATAACTCCCGATAATCTTTATGTGAGGGTTGATGAGTTATGAGATCAAGAGATTCGGCATACTGGCAGCAGAGATTTAAGGATCTCGAAGCCGCTCAGAATAAAAAGGCTGTAACAGCCGTTACGGATATCGAGCGAGCATATAACAGAGCCATAAAAGATGTCGAGTCAAAGATCAGAGTATGGTATCAGCGTTTTGCTGACAATAACGAGATCACACTTGCGGAAGCTAAGAAGATGCTCGATAAGAACGCTCTGAAAGAGTTTAAGTGGGATGTAAAAGAATATATCAAGTACGGCCACGAAAACGCACTCGATCAGGGATGGATGAAAGAACTTGAGAATGCATCCGCAAAGGTGCATATCTCAAGATTGCAAGCCCTTGAGCTCCAGATCAGACAGTCGCTCGAAAGAGTGATAGCCGAACAGCTTGGTGAAACGACAGGAGTTCTTGAGGATGTATACAAAACAGGTTACTACCACACGGCCTACGAGATAGCACGTGGGATAGGAATTGGAACAGATATCGGTCGTATAGATCAGGGAACGATAGACCGACTGATAACAAAGCCGTGGGCTCCTGACGGAAAGAACTTCTCTGATCGTATCTGGGAGAACAAGACAAAGCTCCTCAGTACGATACATCAGGAGTTGAACCGTGGAATACTCACAGGAGTGGATCCACAAAAGACGATAGACATCATAAGCCAGAAGATGAATGTCAGTAAGCGTAACGCAGGACGGCTTGTGATGACTGAAGAGGCTTTTTTTAATTCACTCAGTCAGGGGGATTGCTTTAAGGCGCTTGATGTTGAGAAGTATGAGATCGTAGCTACGCTCGATAGCCATACATCAGAGATCTGTCAGGATATGGACGGAAAAGTGTTCCCGATGGTTGATTATGAAGCAGGAACAACAGCTCCTCCGTTCCATGTGTATTGCAGATCTACGACAGCTCCATATTTTGATGAGAATTATGGAGAGGTCGGAGAGCGTGCGGCGAGGAATGACGATGACGAACAGACATATCACGTTCCGGCTGATATGAAATACAAAGAATGGTATGATAAATATGTGGAGGGAGATGCAGACGATGAAAAGACGGTGGATGTAAAAGATAATAATTCCGGGTTGAAATCTGGTTCCGATAGTGATAAAATAAAAGTGGGCGAAAGCGAAAAGGATGCAAAAACACTCGAAGAAGCCAAAACAATGCTGATTGATGATGTTGGGTTTAAGATGATCGAGGACTCGTTTAAGAAAGTCGATGATAATCTGGTCATCTCTAATGCTAATCAGCTGAGAAAACTCGAAGAAAAGTTTGGTGCAATTCATAATTCCACGGCAACGATTTGCAGTGAGAGTGACAAGACGGCCATGGCTTATGTTAGCACTGGAAAAGCAACGCCAACAAATCAGAATTTGTCTTTGTGTCCTAAGTGGTACAAAGATAGAGTAGCACTTATTGCCGAAGAAAAGAAATCAGTCGGAGATTTCTGGTCTATGCCATGTGCGCTGACTGATGAAGAATTGCAGATATATACAGTTACACACGAATATGGTCACATTCTTCAGAATGTTTTAGTTCGCAAACGATACGAACTGGATGGGTGGGATGAGTCAAAACCTTTTGCGTTTATGGATATGAAGAAAAGTACATCCAAAGCCAAGTTCAAATGGTACACCAAGAGAAGGGAAGAAGTGCTAAACAGTTGCTATGATGAGATTATCCAAATCGCAAAAGATAAAAATCCTAACTTTGTATTGAGTGACAATCTATCCAGATATGGTATGAAGAATAAAGATGAGTTTTTTGCTGAAACATTCGCTAATTCACAATTAAGCAAACCAAATGAACTTGGCGATGCCATGAATGTTTGGTTGAAAAGGAAGGGGCTGATGAAATGATACCTGTTGAAGATAAGCCGTATTTTATGATGGATGAAAGCTGGTATTATTTTGATGAAAAAGAATGCCGCTATTATTTGACTGACAAAGCACCAGAAGAAGCAAAAAAGAGTTATGATGACTTTTATGCTGATGAAGATGATTTGAAATGAAATCTATGCAGGTTGTGACCAAGTTCACAGCCATGGATGTGGGAACCACGACCGGCAGGCGTGGAGCAATCGCACGGAGCGAAGCGCATTTTATGGTGATCTTTAGGTGGACAACCATTTAATCACAAAATTAAGAGCACTACCCGAGCGCAGGGTATGTGCTCTTTTTATATGCCGCGCTGCCAAGGCGTAAAACCGAGCAAAAATAGAGAAGATGACTCGTAAACACTCGTACAAAAGGAGGGTAACAAGATGAAACGAAACGAATTGGAAGCACTGGGACTGACGAAGGAGCAGATCGACTTGATCATGAGCGTAAATGGTTCGGATATCGAACACGCCAAGGAGACGCTGAACGAACAGATCAAGTCACTGACCGAGCAGGTGAGTGAGAGAGACAAGCAGCTGGAGACTCTGAAAGAGTCGAGCGCTGGTAGTGAAGCACTCCAGAAACAGATTGAGGAGCTTCAAGCCACAAACAAGCAGATCGCGGCTGAGTACAAGGTAAAATTGCACGAGTATAAGCTCGATTCCGCTATTGACAAAGCGCTGACGGAAGCAGGATCACGGAACAACGTGGCAGTGAGAGCACTGCTTGGTGATTTCTCGAAGGCGAAGATTGATGATGAGACCGGCACAGTGGAAGGACTGGCTGAGAAGATCTCTGAGCTTCAGGCCGGGGAGAACACAGCATTCATGTTCGCGGGAGATCCGAAACCGATCCAGCAGGATCCGGACGCTGGTGCTCAGCCTACTCCTGATGTGGGAGCCGGGGCAGCGGCAGCTAACGCAAATCATTTTGTTGGATTTCAGCCGGGAACAGGAGAAGCTGCTCAGGGTGGAACACCTGATTTCAGCAAGATGACCTATTCCGAGATGGTGGCATATCAGAGCACTCATCCCGATGTGCACATTTCGTAATTTCAACAAACAAGGAGGGTTAGTACAATGGCTAACACAAGATTCGACTCCAAGAGCTTCAATCCTGAAGCATTTGGAAAATACGTTGATTCTATTCCCAACGTAGAGAAAACAGAGCTCGCAAAGAGCGGCGCGATCGGTAAGAACGAGAACGCACACAATGCGCTTGCTACTCAGACAGGCAGTCTGTATGCACGCATTCCGTACACTGGACGCATCAGCGCATCCACTTCACAGAACTATGATGGTGTGAATAACATCACAAGCTCAAATCTCGATACATTCGAGCAGGGCTTCATCACAGCTGGAAGAATGGATGGTTGGACTGAGCGTGATTTCAGCTACGACATCACATCCGGCAAGGACTTCATGGATGTCGTTGGTGAGCAGATCGCTGTTTACAAACAGCAGGTAGCTCAGGGTATGCTGCTTAATGTCCTGAATGGTATCTTCAGCATGAAGGAGAACTGGGCAGATAACCCGGTAGCAAACGCAGCTGCTCAGGAGTTTAAGACCAAGCACACCTATGACATCACAGCTAAGGCTGGTATGGATGCGTATGTTGGAGCAGGAACACTCAACACTGCTATCCAGAAGGCTTGTGGAGATAACAAGGATATCTTCAAGCTCGTGATCCTTCACTCAGCGACCGCGACCAACTTGGAGAACCTGAGACTCCTCAACTATCTCACATATACAGATGCAGACGGTATCACCAGAAATCTTGCAATCGGTACTTGGAATGGCCGTCTCGTTCTGGTTGACGATGGTATGCCGACTGGCTTCCTCGGAACCGCTGCCGGTGTTTACACTCTCACAATCGCAAACCCGGCATCTGGCGATAAGATCGTTGTTAACGGTGTTGAGACTACTCTCGATGCTACGAGCGCAGCTGATGCTGCTGCCGCTGCTACTGCTGTTAAGTCAGCACTGGAAGCTGATGCAACATTCAACGCTACATACAGCATGACTCGTTCACAGGGCGTTCTGACCATCACAGAGAAGTCAGGACACTATGGAGCTGGCGCTCCTGTTGCTTCTGTAGTTGGAACAGGCACAACCACTGCTGTTGTAGCAACCACTACTGAGCCGACTGGAGACATCACCTATACATCTTATGTACTTGGTCAGAACTCCATCAACTTGGATCCGATCGGTGCTAAGGTTCCGTATGAGATGAGCAGAAATGCAGCAAGCCACGGTGGTGAGGACACACTCTATGTTCGTGACCGTTACATCGTTGGTGCAGCTGGTGTCTCATTCGAGAAGCCTGCATCCATCGTTGGATCAGCTTCGAACTCTGACCTTGCTGATGGTGGCAACTGGCAGGTTGTCAATAACGGAACGATCGCTATCCCGCATAAGTCGATCGCACTGGCACGCATCATCTCCAAGGGCTGATGTTAGAAGCAGTAATAGCGCGGCTCGCTTCGTTTGGCTATACGGAAATTACCACAAATGATCAGGCAATGCTTGATTTTGAGATCGAAAAGGTCACTTGGACAGTAAAAAACGACTGTAATGTTTCTGAGATTCCCGAAGGACTTGTAAATATTGCGGTTGATATGGTGTGTGGACACTTTCTTCAAGCGAAGAAGACCACATCGCCATCTGACCTTGCTGACCTGATCGATTTCGATTCAGCAGTCATTAAAGAGATCACGGCAGGTGATACCAAGACTGTCTGGGAGAACTCAGGCACACAGTCAAACGAGCAGAGATACGATGCCTTTTGTGATTATCTCATCAACTACGGACGTGATGAGTTTTCTTGTTACAGACGATTAAGGTGGTGAGCGTATGAGAGCGGATGTTTTAGCGGCAAGAGAACGAGCAAGACTCGCTCAAGAGTCGTTATACGGAGACACTTGTACGATAACGGCCTTCGAAGAGGTTGATGATCCTGATACAGGGATGAGTGATCTCATTGAGGTTGTAGAGGTTGAGAATCAGCCGTGCAAATTGTCCTTCGAAACGCTGCCTGTTGCGGGATCGGAAGATGATGGTAGTGTTTCGGCTCGTCAGGTGGTAAAACTGTTTATGTCCCCGGATGTGACAGTGAAAGCAGATTCCAAGATCACGGTTACAAGAATGGGAATAGATTATATCTATAAGCGAAGCGGAGAGGTTCATATCGATGAAGTACATCAGGAATTCACATTGGAACCATATGAGGATAAAGCGTGATGGGTGCGAATGTCACAGATCTGAAGAATTATGAGAGAAAACTGGCAAAGCTATCCAAAGACATGAAAGACCAATATTTCGAACAGTGTGTCAAAGAGCTTGCGGCTCGTTTGCTTGCAAAAGTAATCAAGCGCACTCCGGTCGGTGTATATCCGCCTGAATCGGGGAAACTCGGAGGAACGCTGAGACGTGGTTGGACTGGTACTGTAGATCAGAGCGGTGCTGATTTTGCAGCTCAGCTCGATGTCAAGCACATAGGAAAGACATACACGGTGGAGATCGTTAATCCGGTCGAATATGCATCATATGTTGAGTATGGACACAGGACACCAAATCATGACGGATGGGTAGAAGGTCAGTTTTTTCTTACAATCTCAGAGCAAGAGATTCAGAAGATCGCTCCCAAGGTTTTGGCTGAGAGACTTGATAAAATGATGGAGGAGGCGCTCAAGTGAATACTTTTGATATTGTATCAGCGATCACAAAAGTGCTGAAGAATGAGTTTCCGGATGCGAAGTTATACGGAGAAGAAGTCAAGCAAGGATTGAAAGCTCCTGCATTTACTGTCTTTTCCATTCAAACCGAGCAAGAGCCGTACCCAAATGGACGGTATCGCAGGATAAATCCGTTTGTAATCCATTATTTCCCAGTCGATAAGATCAAAACGAGAAGGGAGTGTGCTGATGTTGCCGAGAGAATGATCTGGGCGCTTGAGTATATCGAACTGGAACCGGATGAAGCGCCGTTGCGTGGTACAGACATACATCACGAGTTCAAGGATGATGTGCTCCATTTTTTCATCAATTACGATATATTTCTTCGCAAGGTTAAACAAGAGGATCCGATGGAGACACTTCACGAGGAGCATATGCTTCGTGGTTAGATTTGGAGGATAAATATGAGCACTAAAAAGACCAAAACCGTTACTCAGGCAGAGCCTGAAAAGGCGCCTGAGACAAGATATCCCAAAGCAACGCTGTTAAAAGCTGCGCGATGGAAGGATCGTAGCGATCTGCTCAATGCCACATTGGATGACGGCAGATCTTACACGATAGATGAAGTTGATCGCATGATCAACGAGTATTTTAACAAGGAGGTATAATCATGGCTTTAGGCGGTGGAACTTGGGTAACTCAGAATAAGACGTTGCCCGGTACATACGAGAACTTTGTTTCTATCCCGAATGCCTCTGCTACACTCTCTGATCGTGGCATCGCTTCAGTTCCCATGGAACTGAACTGGGGTGCTGATGGAATGATTGAGTTGGAGCTTGAGGACTTCCAGAAACACAGTCTCAACATCCTTGGCTACTCATACAATGCGGATGAGATGAAGCCTCTCCGTGAGCTTTTCGAGAATGCTGTTAAGGTGTTCTTGTATCGTCTCAATGGAAAAGGTGCCAAGGCTTCGAACACGTATGCGACGGCAAAGTATGCCGGAACACGTGGTAACAACATCAAGGTTGGTATCACACCGAATGTGGATGATCCTACTAAATGGGATGTAACCACATATGTTGAAACAACGGCGGTTGATATTCAGACTGTAGCAGCAGCTACATCCTTGGTGGCTAACGATTTTGTAGTTTGGAAAGACGGTATCACACTTTCCGAGCAGGCACCGCTTGCACTCGCAGGTGGTAATAATAGCACTGTGACAGGTGCGGATCATCAGGCATATTTGGATGCGGCTGAGTCTTATGCGTTCAATATCATGGCTGTTGAGACTACAGATAACACTACCAAGCGCTTGTATGCATCATATCAGAAGCGTATGCGTAATGATGTTGGTAAGAAGTTCCAGCTCGTTTTGTATCGCTATGCGGCTGACGATATAGGCGTGATCAGTGTTAAGAATATGGTTACGGATGGTAAGACAACCGGAACGACATACACATCGGCTGGTGTTCACTCTGTTACAATCGGTGGAACGCTCGCAGCTGACGATGTGATCACTGTTCAGGGAGTATCGACTACGCTCGATGCTACTTCTTCAGCATCTGTTACGGCAGCGGCTGAGGCAGTTGTTGCAAATCTCGGAACTATGGCTGAGTACGCTGTTACATCAAGTGCAGGTGTGATCACGTTTACTGAGAAAGCAGATTATTATGGTGCAGGAGCTCCGACAGCTTCGATAACATCTGACGCTGGCACAGTAGATGTTGCTACAGTTACAGCTCCAGGAGAGTCAGAAGGCGATGTATATCCGAACGAGGCAAAACTTGTTTACTTCATCGCTGGCCTTCAGGCTGGTTGTGCAGTCAGTGCATCATGTCAGAACAGAAGGTATACCGGAGAGTATACAGTTGACACTCCGTACACACAGACACAGCTTACCGCTGCTCTTAAAGCTGGAGAGTTCGTTCTTCATGCTGTTAATGGGGATGTTCGTGTATTGGATGATATCAACACATTTGTATCGGTAACAGATACTCAGGGCGATGCGTTTAAGGATAATCAGTGTATTCGCGTCATTGACCAGCTGGCGAATGACGATGCGGTTATCTTCTCAACTCAGTATTTGGGTGTTGTACCGAACGATGATGCAGGCCGTATCTCACTGTGGAGTGATCTGGTTCAGCTTCGTAGGGAATTGCTCAGGAACCGTGCGATTGAAAACTTCACAGATGATGATCTGAAGTGCATGAAAGGAGACGATAAAAAATCTGTGCTCGTGCTTGAGGAGATTCAGCCTGTTGCTGCGATGTCTAAGTTGTATGTAAATACAACGGTAGCGTAAGGGAGGTGATCGTATGTCAGACGCTACAGTTATGAGAGCCAAGGACACTCTTCAGGGCTCATCCGCTGAGTGCTACGCAAAGATTCAGGGCAAGCGCTATAACTTCATGCAGATGATCTCCCTTGAGGCCAAGGCAACCAAGACTAAGACGCAGGTTCCTATTCTTGGTAAAACCGGTAAAGGTAACAAGGCTACAGGATGGGCTGGCACCGGAACCGGACGTGCTCATTATAACACTTCAATCTTCCGTAAGATGATGAAGGTGTATAAGGAGACAGGAGAAGATCTGTACTTCGATTTGGAGATCACCAACGAGGATAAATCGTCAGACGCTGGAAAGCAGACGACTATTCTGCATGATTGCAATCTCGATGAGACCTTGATTGCTAAGTTTGATGCTGATGGTGACTATCTCGATGAGGATGTCAGCTTCACATTCGAGGATTTCTCGATGCCGGAAGAGTTCACAGAGCTCAATGGCTTCACAATCACAGTGTAACATTATGGTAGTGTAACATTATGGTGGCGGGATGAAATACTCCCGCCACATTTATTTTAAGGAGGGTAAATCATGAGTGAACTGTCATTATTTTTGAAAGAAAACAAGAAAAAGAAAGTAAATGGCTTATTTCCTGCCACAAAGTCGTTATGCGATGAGAATGGTGAACCGTTGATGTGGGAGTTTAAGCCTATTACAACAAAAGAGAGTGAAGAGATCCGGGATGAGTGCATGATTCAGAAGCTACTACCCGGACAGAATAATAAATCAGAGCTGCGTTTGGATGTTAAAAAGTATATCGCAAGACTCACTTGTGCGTGTGTTATCAATCCCGATCTCGATAGCGCAGAACTTCAGGATTCTTATGGTGTGAAGACTCCGGAGGCACTTCTTCAGGAGATGATTGATGATCCGGGGGAATACGATACATTCACAAGTTATGTGTTCAATTATAACGGATTTGATGATATTGACGATCTGAAAAATAACGCAAAAAACTAATCGAGGGGGATGACTGGGAGGCTGCTTATGCATATTATTGTCTGCATAAGTTTCACTGGAAACCCTCCGAATTTGTAAATTTGCCGCTGAAAGAAAAAGCCTTTGTGGCAGCGGCGATAGATTACAGAGTTCTTCGTGAAAAGGAAGAAGAGGAGAGAATCGAACGAGAATCAAAGATAGGAAGGTGACGATATGGGAGCAATAAAGAGTTCACTTGAACTGATCGATAAGGTAACAGCCCCGCTCGATGCGATAAACTCACGACTTGGGATATCCATTGAGCGTTTTGATAAAGCTGGATCATCAGCTGACAAAATGGGGGATGAGGCTGGTGCCGCTGCCGATCGTGCCAGAGTTAAACTCGGGAGATTCTCGACTACTCTTGATACTATCCCCGGAGGACTTAACCGAGTAAATGCGGCCATGCGCTCAGTCACATCAAGATCAAACTCTATGTTTAAGGCTATGCTCGGTGTGGCTGCTATTCAAAAGATTCTCGGTGTCGTTACTTCACAGATAGGAAATGCGTTCGACAGGATGGATACGCTCAATAATTATCCGAAAGTTATGGGTAACCTCGGTATCAGGAGTGCAGATGCAGAGAGATCAATAGATGAGATGAGTGAGAGGTTAAAGGGGCTCCCAACTACTCTTCAAGATGCGGCATCATCCGTTCAGCGTTTCACTTCTGCGAACGGTAATGTTCAGGCATCAACAGAGATGTTCCTTGCTCTCAATAATGCAATTCTCGCAGGCGGCGCGGATATGAACACGCAGAGATCCGCTCTTGAGCAGTTAAGCCAGTCTTATGCCAAAGGCAAGCCTGATATGATGGAGTGGCGTACCGCTATGACTGCGATGCCCGCACAGCTCAAACAGGTTGCTCAGGCCATGGGATATGCGTCAGCTGACGAACTCGGGGAATCACTCCGCAAGGGTGAGATTTCAATGAATGAGTTTATGGCGACGATGGTTAAGATGAATCATGAATCTGTTGCAGGATTTAAGACGCTGGAAGAACAGGCAAGGAACGCAACAGGAGGATTCGCAACATCGATAGCCAACATGAAATCAGCCGTAACCCGAGGACTGACAGGGATGGTTGACAATATAAATGACGCATTATCAAGATCAGGACTTCCGACTTTGCAGGAGATTATTACAAATATCGGATCCACAATCGAGAAGGTGCTAAAGGTCATCGGTACAGTCTTTGGTAAGATCATAGCTTGGATTGCTGAAAACAAAGAAGAGATCCTTGGATGGATTAAGATTATAGCAAGTGTTGCTATCGCATGGGGGATTGTATCTACTGCGGTATCTGCATTGATAGGGATCATAACCACAATAACAACCTTGGTAAGCACATTCGGATCAGTGTTCGGCATAGTGTTCGGAGCTGGAGCGATTGCCGCTGTGGTTGGTCTGTCGGGTGCGATATCAGGCCTTGTTGATTGGTTTACCGAAACGAACGAGAAAACAGGCGATATCGGTAAAACGATGGAGATTGTTTTTGCCCGAATAGGTGTGATCATCGCAAAGGTAAAAAAGATATTCATGACAGCGTTCGACTACATCAAGATCGGCTGGAATACAATGTGTTTGGGATTTGAGGTTGCATTCAAGGGCGTGGCAGCGGTGATCCTGTCAATATGGGATACAATAACGACCGGGGTAGAAAAAGCGGTTAAAGGTATCTTTGAGATTATAGCCGCACTCGTTGAGAATATTCCCGGAATGGAAGATATCGGAGCCGGGGATATGTATAGGGCTATGGGTAACAATATTGATTTTGCTACCAACTCAGCTGATTCCTTGTGGAAAGAGATTGAAGATAGCACAGCGGCAACTGACAAAGAAAATCAGGCGCTGTGGGATGAGATCAATGGCGGCCTTGATAACGAGGTTACAAAGGCAGAGGCAAACGCCAAAGCTCTTGAAGATCGCTATACAAGAAACCTCGGTAACAATCGTGGTGGTACTGATAGCGGCAAGAACAAAAATGGTAAGACTGCGCTGGATGCCGTGGTTGCAAATACAGGAACTACTGCAAAAAATGTTAAAGCCATAGCGAAACAGATGACAGTTAATGGTGAGATGCTCAAATATATCAGAGATTTCTCATATCAAAAGGCTGTGAATCGTTACACATCAAGCACTATCAAGGTTGATATGACAAATAATAACAACATGGCATCAGGTGCTGACGTTGATGGTATTATGCGTAAATTAAAAAAGACGCTTGAAAAAGAAATGGCCGCTACTGCGGAAGGAGTACACGCATGAGTTATAGATTATACTTAGGTAAGATGCTCGTTCCTGTGACACCCGGGAAAATAGAAATGACCGTGAATGGTCGAAACGAGACAGTAACGCTCATCAATGAGGGTGAAGTTAATATCTTAAAATCTCCGGGGCTAACTGATATCAATATTCCGGAGCTTTTGCTTCCTATGCAGAGTTATCCTTTTGCAAACGCTGGTGCATCTACTCCGGATTTCTATTTAGCGAAGTTTGAGGATTGGAAAGTAAATAAAAAATTCTTCCAATTCAAACTTGTCAGAACATCCCCTGATGGAAAGAAGATACTGTTTACAACGCAGATGGATGTGAGTCTTGAGGATTATCGGATTGTAGAAGACGCTGATGAAGGCTCTGATTTGATTATTGAGCTCAACATGAAACAGTTTAAGCCGTGGGGTGCCAAGAAACTGAAGATTACGGGAACGGATAAAGCACCTAAGCCGAGCAATTCAAGGAAACCACGAAACAAAAATATCAAAAAATACACAATAAAAGATGGGGATACACTCAAAAAGATCGCAAGAAAGTATCTAAATGACGGCAATTTGTGGGAGAAAATCTACAAAGCCAATAAAAAGGTTATTGAAAATGCTGCCAAAAAGAACGGAAGGGCATCATCCAGTAATGGTCTGTTCTTATACGCTGGCACAGTGATCAGGATAAACATGAAGGATGCTGTATCAGCCGGATGTGTAAATGGTAATGTGATCGGAGAAGCTGGAGGCGGAGGTGGTCGCTGATGGATATCATCGATGTGGCGATTGGAGAGATCGGTTACACGGAAGGAGCGAATAACGACACAAAATATGGTAAATGGATTGGTATGAACCACGCTCCATGGTGTCATGAGTTTGTTTCATGGTGTGCATATAAGTCAGGAGAATCCGCTGCCGTACCTAAGACAGCTTCGACAGATACCGGGATGGAGTGGTTCAAGAGAAAAGGCCTGTTTAAGTATAAAGGTAAGTACACTCCAAAGCGTGGGGATGTGGTCTATTTCAAGACTGGTCGCTCTCATGTTGGACTTGTTGAAAAGGTATCAGGAGCCACCTTACATACCGTAGAAGGTAACTCGGGAAATAATGTCAAGCGTAGGACATACGCACTGTCAGAGGGAACTATAACCGGATATGGAGTTCCAAATTATAAAAATACATCATCCGGGAGTCAGAAAGCAAAGCAGAATAGGGATGAGCTGAAGGACTTAAAACGAATACTCAGCCGTGTTGATAAGAATAGAATCGAGTCATACGATGCAGAAGAGGTAGAAACGGACAAACTCCCGAAGACTGAGATTCTGATGATGGTTCAAAACGGAAAAAAGGTTTTTCAAGTTCCGGTTAGGGATGAAGTGCAGATTACTTGGGAAAGAAAAGGAGCTCCGGGGAGAATGACCTTCCGTGCGATGTATGATAAAAAGTTCAAGATCGTGGAAGGTAACGCAGTCACTTTTTCTGTCGGAGATACCAAGATGTTCTTTGGATTTGTATTTTCACGCAGAGTAGATCGTGAGGGTTGGGTTGAGTACACAGTATATGACCAGCTCCGATATCTGAAGAACAAAGACACCCGAGTGATCAAGAAAAAGCGTGCAGATCAGATCGTGAAAAAGATTGCTGATGATTTTTCATTACAGATAGGGAAACTTGCTAATACCGGGTATTCCATGAGCATGATCAAAGATAATTCCACTCTATTTGACATTATTCAGGATGCACTTGATGAAACGCTCATGCAGAAGGGAAAGATATACGTTCTGTTTGACAAAAACGGAGAGATCAGGTTATCTGATGTGAATAGCATGAAAGTCAACGCCTGCTTAGTGGATGCTGATACAGGAGAAGATTTTTCGTACACTACATCGATTGATACAGATGTATACAACCAAATCAAGCTCATATATGAGAACAAAAAGACAGGAAAATATGATGTCTATATGGCAAAGGACAGTAAGAATCAGAATAAATGGGGTGTCCTTCAGTACGTTGAAAAAATAGACAGCCCCGATGTTGGTAAGCTGAAATCGACCTGCCTTTTGAAAATGTATGACCGTGTATCCAAGACTTTGACTATAGATGGGGTGATAGGACATCCAAAAGTCAGAGCTGGATGTATGGTTCCGGTTAATCTCGACATATATGGGTTGAAAGTTGCTAACTATATGATCGTTGAAAAGGTTACTCATGTAATATCCAACAACAGCTGGAAGATGAGCCTTGACGTATCCGGAGGAGGTATAGGATGAGCGATTCAAGTTTGGTTCAGGTGATCCGACGGATAGTCAAGGAAACCGTGGACGCAGATAAACCATGTGATTACACAGTCGGTACGGTGGTCAATGTTAATCCGCTTGAAGTTAAGATATCAAACAACCTGACCATAGATGATGAGTTTATTGATGTATGTGAAAAACTCACAGATTATGAGCTGAAGGTTGACATCACAGACAGAACGGAGCCATATCCGGAAGAAACACCGAACCATAGGCATGACATCAAACTAAGGAAAACAACGATAAAGGTTTATAATGCCCTGAAGGTCGGAGATAAGGTAGCAATGTTAAGAAGAGCCAGAGGCCAGAAGTTTTTAATCATAGATAAGGTGGTGAGCTGATGATACCAAATCAGGAGAATTATGATGAAGAAGTCGAAGAAGACTACAATCCGGATTTTACGATAGAGACACAGCCATCGCTCACTTGGGCTATGAACATCAATGAACCGGAGATGCTCGATGAGGTTAAAAACTCATTTATCGGAAAAGTAGACGAAGAGGATGCGGTTCTTCAGGCGGCTATGAAGATTCTTCAGACAGAGCGAGGAGCATTTGATATCTATTCGGATGATTACGGTATCGAGCTCGAGGATCTTCGTGGTATGGATATGATCTACTGTGAAAGTGAGATACCTGTCCGTATCAAAGAGGCCTTGATGGTGGATGATCGGATTGATGATGTTACTGATATTATAGTTGAGCGCACAAATGATAGAAGAGCGCTACACGTCAGTTTTACTGTTCAGACTGCTGATATTGAAATACCTATGGAAACGGAGGTAGAAGTTTAATGTTTGAGAATCGGACATACGACTATGAGCTCGAAAAAATGAAGGATAATGTCAGTGATGCATATGATAAGCGTGAAGGATCCATCATACACGATGCGCTTGCACCCACGGCTTTATCCTTGGAAGAGTTTTATTCGTTTTTGGACATGGTGCTGACTGAATGTTTCGCTGATACAGCATCATATACATATCTCATAAAAAGGGCAGCGGAAAGAGGAATGCTCCCATATGAGGAGACACAGGCCGTTGTTAAGATGGTTGCCATACCTTCCAGTGTTCAGATAGAGATCGGTGATAAGTTTAACCTTGGAGATCTCAACTATACTGTTACGAGACTTGGAGACACGGCAGGAGAGTATCAGCTCACCTGCGACACTCCCGGAACCGCTGCCAATCAACAGATCGGTGCGGTGATCCCTATCGAGACTGCCAATGATATGAATGATCTTGAATCTGCCGAGATCACGGAGATACTGATCCCCGGCGAAGATGATGAGGATGTGGAAGATTTCCGTGCGAGATATTTCGGATCATTTGATTCAGAGGCGTTTGGCGGGAATGTCGCTGATTATATAGATAAAGTCAGCAGAATTGACGGAGTTGGTGGTGTCAAAGTTTTCAGACGATGGAGAGATGGTTATAATCCTTCCGATTTTGTACCTTCTGCGGCCGTTACGACTTGGTATGAAGGAATTATAGAATCACTCCCTGCGGAGCCAAAAGCGTGGCTCACGGCAGTGTACACGGCGGCAAAAATGAAATATCTCACAGTCGGAGGAACTGTCGAGATTATGATTATCGATTCGAATTATGAAGTTCCATCTCAGACGCTTATCGATACCGTTCAGGAGCTCGTGGATCCGGAAGGACACTCTGGGGATGGGGTTGGAATAGCATCAATCGGTCATGTAGTAACTGTGACAGGAGTTGAAGAGTTTACCATAGATGTTACGCTGATAGATGTAGAGTATGATACAGGCTATTCATTCGCAACACTCAAGACAGTTATCGAAGAATCGATTGACGCCTTTTTCTCTGATCTTGCGAAAAACTGGGCGTCAAGTGAAGAAGTGGTCGTGAGAATCAGTCAGCTTACATCTGAATTACTAACTATCGATGGAATCGTGGATATCCCATCGATGGAACTTAACGGAGAAGCTGAGAACATCACTCTGACAGAAGGTCAGATTCCGAAACGAGGTGAGGTAGTTGGCTGAATTACTTCCTAAAAGAGAGAAGCTGTATGATTATCTCCCGATGCTCATGAAATCATTCGGGGAGATGAAAGAAATATTTAAGAGCGTTCAGATCGAAACAGATGAGATGGAGAACGGAATCAGATTCGTTCTTAACAACGCATTTATTGAGACAGCTGACGAATATGGTATTGCCAAGTATGAAAAGGTTCTCGGGATCTTACCATCGGATGACGATGATCTGGAAGTCAGACGGATGAGAGTGAAGATCAGATGGAATGATTACTTACCATATACAGTGGCGACGCTCCGGGAGAAGCTTGATACGATCTGCGGAGTTGGGATGTATACGCTCAGCATGGACTTGGAGAACTATCAAATTGATGTACTCACTCAGCTTGTATCCCCGACCATTCTCGATGAAGTGACCATGTTACTTGAAAAAATACTTCCAGCTGAGATGGTATACTCAGTTGGTCAGCTGTTTAATACATGGGATTTATTTGGGGCATATAAGTGGGGTGTATTAGTGTCAAAAACTTGGGATGAAGTTAAATCTGATGAAATCTAAGGAGGTATAAAATGCAGCATTCTTCAAATTACAATTTCAATCTCCCAGAACCGACTGATTTTGCCGACGTATCAAAATTAACGGAGAACTGGCAAAATGCAGATGATGTTATTGGTGAGATATCGGAAAAACAGTTCAATTCTGTATATAGTCTTTGCAATGGAGAGACCACGATTGAAAACACGGCTCAAGGTAAGGTCATTACTGAAAGAGATGACTCTTCAAATATTACTGCCGTAACGACATTCTCCCCTACAGCCACAGGGAAGATAATAACAACCGTTGTTACACCGGATGCCGGTGATTATAAATATACAAGAACGGAAGAAATTATAAAACAAGCTGGCGGTAATAAGCGCATACCATTCAGCTACACCAAATCACTTAAATCATAAGGAGGTTAATCTATGAGCGCATGGGCTGAAGCAGATACGGTCATCGACGAGTTGACTCAAGTTATTGAATCACAAGGAGGATCGGAGAACAAATCTGCGATTATTGTAACCACATCATCCAACAGCTACATCGGAGAGACTGTTCATGTTGACCATATGGATGGTGTTGAAAGTTTAACAGGTACGTTAGAAGATCAGGGAGACGGGACAGGAAAAGCGATCATCTATGTGTCGTATGTCGGAAAATACCGCGTCTATGTGGACAATGATGCGGAAGTCATGGCTGACATACCAACACTTGGATCTGTGGCGAAAACGGAGATCAATCCTTATTTTTTGTTTGGTTTCCACGCATCTGGCGCTCTGTCTGATCCGGACACGATGATAACACCGATCGAGGGCTGCCAGAATGAGAACTTCGAGAGTGTTCATGTTGATTTTGAAACAGGGCTCATCGATGGTGGTGACTGGTTTGATGTTGAGATCGTGGACAATAAAGCAAAGATAAAGAATGCTCCGTTCTTCTTCCCTCGTTCCTGTATGCTGACGAATGCCGGGAGCGTTTCATATTATCTGGATGAGCTGGATGAATCGAAAAAAGAGGACGGAACAGCTTCTGATGTTTCCAACACATCCTATGGTGGAAATGCCATGATGGAATGGGGGCAGGATGATAAAATTATCTATATGAAGGTTGTTCCTGATTCAAACGACGAAACGAGTGGCTCATATTACTTTTCTGACAAGAAACTCGATTCCGGGTTCAAGGACTATGCGTTTCGTGACAAGAATAATGAGCAGGTTCCTCATTTTTACACAGCCAAGTACTTCGGCAGCGGTTCTGCATCAAAAATGCGTTCTCTGTCCGGTCAGACAAACTTCGTCAATGACACGGCAGCGAACGAGATCGCAGGAGCACGCGCAAACGGAGCTGACATCTGGGACACCACGACACTTGCACAGTGGATGCTCATCAATGGCTTGCTGATCCTCATGGCAGGAACAACGAACACTCAGGCAGCATACGGAACTGGCAGATGCAAATCCACGAACACTGCTGCGATCAACACCGGGACAATGGACGGCAAGGGGATGTTCTGGGGCTCCGATGATGAGACCAGTGGCGTGAAGGTATTCGGAATGGAGAACTGGTGGGGGAATCTCTGGCGAAGGATCAGGGGCTATATCAATGCATCCGGAACAATAAAGGTAAAACTCACAAGAGGAACAAACGACGGATCCACAGCATCCGACTACAACACGGACGGAACAGGCTACATCACTATTCCGAACTGCACGCCTTCAGGAACATCCGGAGGGTATATCAGTGAGATGAAGTTTACGGAATACGGAATGTTCCCGAAGGTTGCATCCGGATCCGATCAGACATTCTACTGTGACGGTCTCTGGTTTAACAATAGTCAGTCTAACTATGCCGTTGTCGGCGGCGACTGGAGCAACGCGGGTCATGTTGGGGCGCTTTACGTCGGTCTGGGCCGCACTCCGTCGACTGCGACCGCGGGCATTGGCTCCGCGCTTTCTTGCACACCGCTCGCGTCGTAGACGCTCGAAAGGAGTGAATTGTGCGTAGCACAAGAGAGGGAAACGCGACCGGAACGGCGCGTGTCCCTTTTGTAACTGTAAATTGAGGATATAGATGGCGGCGCTGGGCTTTTTGGTAGGCTTGCCTATGTCGGCGGCAACTGGAACAACACGGGTCATGTTGGGACGCTTTACGTCAATCTGAACAACACTCCGTCGAATGCGAACGCGAACAATGGCTCCGCGCTACCTTGACTTTTTAAGTAAGGTTTTAATGCCGCGCATCTTCTCCACCTCTTGGTGAAAATAAACCCGATCAGAGCACCCGTTAGTAGTTAATCGAAAGCGGGCGAGGGAGTCAAGAGAAAATGAAATCAGTAAATCACGTTTACGAGATAGCAAAAAGCCTGACTGTCAGAAGGACAGCCGTCCACAATGTGCTAAGGAACGCAAGAAAAACAAGAGAGTTCAAGCAATATGTTGGGAGGGAAGATGAGACAGTCGAGATGGCAGAGGACTGGATCGAGAACTATGAAAACGATTCCCATCACGCTGTGGAAATCTATGACGGCATAGGACACAAAAAGCGAACTATCATAGTTCCGACCACGAAGGAGCTGATCGTCCAACACTGTATCGTGGAAGCTCTGAAGCCTATGTTCTTCCGTGGAATGTATCGTCATTCATACGCATCTGTACCTTGGAGGTTCATACGGAGCGGAAACGATAAGCCGGTGTTTTTCAAGGATGTGAGAGGAGCTCACTCCGGGAAGAAAACCATTGAGAAATGGATGAAGGACAGGAAAAATACCAAGTATGTTCTGAAAATGGACATCAGGCACTATTTTGAGTCTATCCCGCACGACATCCTGAAGCGTAAGCTGGCAGAACGGATCCACGATGAAAAGATGATAAACCTGATGTATAAGATCATCGATGTAGTCCCTCAAGGACTTCCGCTTGGTTTTTACCTGTCGCAGTGGCTGTCTAACTGGTATCTGGAAGGACTTGACCACTACATAAAAGAAGAAGAATTGCACGCGGTCTATTATATCCGTTATATGGACGATATGGTGATCTTCGGGAGCAACAAAAGAAAACTCCACGAGATGAGAAAACGGATCCAGAGGTACTTGGTGGAGGAGCTCGGCCTGACACTTAAGGATAACTGGCAGGTGTTCCGGTTCCAGTATTACAAGGACGGTAAGCCATACGGGAGGGATCTGGACTTCATGGGGTTTCGTTTTTACAGATACAAAACAGTGCTCCGGAGATCCATAATGCTAAAATGCACGAGAAAAGCCAAGAGGATATCCAAGAAGGAACACCCAACAGTGTACGATGCGAGACAGATGATGTCATATAAAGGCTATCTGAAAGCTACGCAAACACATAATATGTACCTGAAACGCATCAGGCCGTATGTAAACTTTGACAGACTGGCAGAAATAATCAGCATTTACGATAAAAGGAGGTTGAAATATGAACTTTGTGGTTGAGCACGGAACTTGGGAGGATAGGCCGCCTGAGGTTGATATGAACAGTTGTCCGGGCAAGGTGTATGTAAGAAAAAACATCCACCGGGAAACAGTCGGAACTGGTGAGGAAGCCGTTGAGGAATGGGTGTGTGAGATGGCTCTGATAACATTGAATGAATTTGCAGCATACTCTCAGGCTGTGGCGCTGGAAAAACAGGCACAGATGGATGTAACACTGGCAGAGATTCTTTTGAACCAGATGGAGGTGTAAAAATGAGCGCGACATATTATGCAATCTGTAAGAGGTATTACGATCAGGGGATATACTCTGATGATGATCTAAAGAGGTTTGTCAAGTCAGGCAAGCTTACAAAAGACGAGTACGAGCAGATCACCGGTAAACCATATATAGGAGAATAAAAATGTGGGAAGCGATA
>Ga0326511_10000318_pt1 | contig 41255 bp, 44 predicted proteins | sample 0_2496_0518_D_FD_203701 | JGI IMG/M metagenome (GOLD analysis project Ga0326511, IMG submission 203701) | Bovine rumen microbial communities from UC Davis, California, United States - 0_2496_0518 | ecosystem: Host-associated > Mammals > Digestive system > Stomach > Rumen | place: USA... | reverse complement strand
TTGACTGTCATTTGTTCCATGATGCGCCCTCCGTTTTTTGGTATTGTTGCAGAAAATTCAGCAGTTCAGAAGCGTTGGTGTAAGAATCCCATGTTTCATCAAATCCGCCTGAATTGGATGGTTCGCCGAGAATTATCAAAATTTGTTTGTAGGGGGGATGAATCGAGAGGAATAATCTTTCACCGCTTTTCGTGCGGATATTTTGGAATGAAATTTTTTGGATTTCCGAAACATGGAAGTAATACGGTTTCGATAAAGCGGTATGATAACACAAATTTCCTGTCTCCGGTTCAAAGTCCAATCCAAATGATTCCATATACCATATGGAAAAGCCCATTGCCAACAAAAACGGAATACTGATTATCAATTTGAAAACAAAAAACGGAAACATCCATAGCAAAAGCACATTAATGATAGCAATTTCGACTAACCGCCTTTGTGTCGTACTCCTTTTGACTGTCATTTGTTCCATGATGCGCCCTCCGTTTTGTGGTATTGCTGTAAAAAGTCCAGCAGTTCAGAAGCGTTTGTGTAAGTATCCCATGTTTCATAAAATCCGCCCGAATCGGACGGTTCACCAAGAATTGCCAGAATTTGGTGATAAGGTGGATGAATCAAGAGGAATAGCCTTTCACCGTTTTTGGTGCGTATCGTCCGAAATGAAATTTTTTGGATTTCCGAAACATGGAAGTGATACGGTTTCAATAATAATCGATAGTAACATAAATTCCCCGTCTCCGGTTCAAAGTCCAAACGAAATGATTCCATGTACCACATGAAAAAGCCCATCACCAACAAAAACGGAATACTTATCCAGCCAAAATTCCAAACTGCAAATATCGCAAAAATGATAAGCCCGACATGAATCAGCCGTCTGATACTTTTGCTGTACCGCACAGATAAAGTTTTTGTTTCATTCAAATGGTATCACCTCTATTTCATGGAATTGTTTGAGCGATTCAAGAAATGCAACCGCATTTTCATAGGTATTGTCATCTTCCTGAAAAATTTCGTCCGGATTTTGTGAGGGGCTTCCCATGGTGATATTGGCATAAAAATGATGGGACTATAATTTCAGGGCGATTGTATAGGGATATTTCACACCCCCACAACGATATAATTGCATTGTCTCAATCTCCGAAACATGGCATGAACGCACTTTCAAGAATGGGCGATAATAACACAACATCCCTGTTTCTGTATCAAAGGTCAGATATTCTTTCATGGCACAAATCGCTAAATACCCCCATAGCATTCCGAACGAAAACAGCATCAATGCAATGACGATACTCAACTTTAAGTATTCCTCATACATGGTAATTCCCACCCAGAAAGAAAGCGGTGTCAATCCCACAAAGCCAATCATTCCAATGAGAAACATCAGGGTTCTAGCCATTTTCGGCGGACGGACTGTCATGGTATCACCTCACTAATTTTTGTTGAAAACGGCAAGCCCCACATATCAGAGCTTGCCGTTGATTCATTCGCAGTTAAGAGAAATTACTCATAAAGCGGATATTTTGCACAGATTTCGTTGACACCTGCACGGATTTCATCAGCCTTGTTTTCGAAATCGGTAGCGCAGAGGTAAATATATTCTGCAATCTTATCCATTTCTTCCACACCAAGACCACGAGTTGTGACTGCCGGAGTACCGATTCTGATACCGCTTGTGATGAACTTCTTTTCGGGGTCGTTGTGGATGGCATTTTTGTTGACAGTAATATATACTTCGTCAAGGCGGTGTTCCATCTCTTTACCAGTGATATGGAAGGGGCGCAGGTCAACCAGCATCAAATGATTGTCAGTACCGCCAGAAACCAGATTGAACCCTCTCTTCAACAGACCGTCAGCCAATGCCTTTGCATTTTCGACAATTCTCTGCTGATATTCCTTGAATTCGGGTTTGAGTGCCTCGCCGAAACATACAGCCTTTGCAGCGATAACGTGCATCAAAGGACCTCCCTGTGTTCCGGGGAAAACAGCGGAATTGATTTTCTTAGCAAGATACTCATTGTTGGTGAGAATCAGACCGCCACGAGGACCTCTGAGGGTTTTGTGTGTGGTGGTGGTGACAATATCCGCATAGGGTACAGGGGATTCATGCACACCAGCCGCAACCAGTCCAGCAATATGCGCCATATCTACCATCAGCAATGCGCCGACTGCTCTGGCAATTTCAGACAGCTTCTTGAAATCGATTGCACGAGGATATGCAGACGCACCAGCGACAATCAATCTAGGCTTTGTCTTGTTTGCGAGTTTGTAAAGTTCGGCATAATCAATCGTTTCTGTTTCGTCGTTCAGACCATAGGAAACGAAATTGAAATACTTACCGGAAATATTGACAGGTGAACCGTGTGTCAGGTGTCCGCCGTCGTCAAGGCTCATGCCAAGAACAGTATCACCAGTCTGCAATGTAGCCACATAAACGGCTGTGTTAGCCTGTGCGCCGGAATGGGGCTGAACATTGGCGAACTTTGCGCCGAACAGCTTGCAGGCTCTGTCAATGGCAATCTGCTCCACAATATCAACACATTCACAACCGCCATAGTAACGCTTTGCAGGATAGCCCTCTGCATACTTGTTTGTGAGAACGCTCCCCATCGCTGCCATGACTGCCGGAGAAACGATATTTTCGGAAGCAATCAGCTCCAAATTACGCTTCTGACGTGCAAGCTCTTTCTGCATTGCTGAACCAACTTCGGGGTCAACGCTTTCCACAAAACCAATGGTATCCATCAAATCTTTGTACATGGGAAAAACTCCTTTTGTTTTATTTTTTGCTATTACAAGCAATCTATTTTTATTATACAAGATTCCGCACAAAAAAGCAAGCCTTTTTTCGATATTTTCAGGAAAAACAGAAAAATTCAATTTTTCAGCTTTTTCTGATATAAGACGTACCCAACAACTGCACCTGTTATCATAGATGCAACAGGAAGAATTGACTTTTTTGCTGTCTTCTTAGCGACTTTCTTTCCGGCTTTTTTGGCTTCTGGAATGAGAATGCTTTTTGCAAAGGGGATGCCGATTGTCTTCCCAATGTCAAGCATTAAGTCTTTGTTCATGGGGTAGCTCCTTTCTGTGAGGGGCTGTTGCATATTCTTTCCTCATACCACAAATTACACTGCCTAGAAAGTCTTTCCAAGCAGTGATTGTTATTGATTATTTTTTGACCTTGCAGCAGTCCCTTTTTGCATCTATTCAGGCAATTTCAAGGACTTTATAATCTTCATCTTCAACGGCTTTGCGGAGAATGTCGTTATCCGTTTCGGCATTGAGATTGACAATGGCAGTGCCTTTCTCGTGGCTGACTTCTGCACTTTCAACGGTTGCAATGGCTTCCAGTGCCTTCTTGACAGTTGCATCACAGTGAGCGCACATCAATCCTTCAATCTTGATGGTTTTTGTCATGGTCATTCACTCCTTTCTGGTGATAGTATGGTAATTATAACATATTCCACAGAATTTGTCAAGTGACTTGACAATTTTCGCAATATATGGTATGATTAACAAAAGGAGTGTGAGTGATATGCCATCCATTCAAGAATTGATTACTAAATTTTACGAATCTGACAGAGAACATTTTGAAGAGGCTGCACAAGTGGTAATTGATGCATTTTTACAGCAGGAAACGTTTCTCATTGCAAGAGTTCCACAAACAAAACAGTTTTTCATTTCCATGGAATCGGAACAACAAACTGCAATTTTCTTTTCTGAACGTGATACATTTGAAAAATTTGCAGAATATTGCATGAAATCCGGAATTTCTGTCGATGCAGTTGAATTTAACAAAGACAAGCGAGATATTTTATTTGCTGAATTATGGCGGTGTGGATTTACAAGAATTATGATTGATTTCCTGCCGGTCTTTTTAGATATTAGCTTATTTGATGTATTTACTCCGCCGGATTATTCCAAATTGCCATTATTCCGCCGTCCGGTCATTGCCCCACGCATGACAGGGAGAATTTTATTCCTCATGCAACAAATTCATACCGGAAAAGCCAATGGAAAGCATGAATTGGATGCTTTGATTGAATTGTACCATTCGCCGTTGTTTACTGGTGCGAATGTCATGAATCTTGCAGGGCGGAGGGTGATACAGGTTGACGGTCATCAGAATGACGACGGTACAAAAAGCATTCTTGCCTTTACGGACATTAAGGAATATATGGCGGTGGAACATCCTTCTAATGAAACCCCTTCCATTGTGTGGTATCCGGATATTAAGGCATTTATGAACCAAGGGTTCAAGACCCTTGTCATCAATTCCGGAAGCACTACCCCTCTGACATTAGATTTACAATTGCTCAATGCTGCGGAACAAGCAGCAACCGGACAATATGGAAACTTCACATTCAATTCCATGACTTCTTTAGAAAATGCTCAAATTACAGATATTGAAAACCCACCGGAAGAATTGATTCAAGCCCTCTGCTTAGAACTCCCCAATTACCAACAAATCCAGTCTGCTTATTTGCGGATGTTGCAGAGTGATAAGAAATTAAGACCGTCTTATTTCCTGATTTTGGAAGCTCCTGCTACCATGAAAGCCCTCAGCAAAAGTATTTTCCTGTCAGTTGGAAAACACCTGCAAGGGCATGACTTCGAATGTACCGCATTGGAAAAGCCGGAGCTTTTGGGAATTATCGGCGATACCAAGCCATTTTATAGGAAAAAGAAAATCAGTTTTTTCAGGAAATCCTGAATTGAATAAAAAAATTTCTGGTTTCCTCTTGCATTATATCGGAAAATATGATATAATAGAAAAAAAGAGTACGCTCTTTCAAAAAGGAGGGGAATATACATGAAACACATTATGACCATTAACAAGGCAAATCTGAAAGAAAGTGCTGTAAAGGGTGGCTGTGGCAATTGTCAGGCTTCCTGCCAGTCTGCTTGCAAGACTTCCTGCACTGTTGCAAACCAGAAGTGTGAGAGAGACGAGAAGTAATTTTCTCTTTCTGATAAGCTTCATGCCCTGCACTGTTTTGTGTGGGGCTTTTTCCTATAATTTCAAAAATAAAGGGTGGATGAAATGATACACAAATATGAATTAGGTGGGCTGTATATTGTCCTTGATGTGAATAGTGGCGGTGTGCATATCGTTGATAAATTGACATATGATTTGTTAGATTATGCCATTCCGCCATTTTCCGCAGAATGTCCGCAGGAAATCCTTGATAAATTAGGCGGTACTTATGATATTGCTGAACTGAAAGAATGCTATGAAGAAATTGCTTCCCTCTATGAAGAGAAAATATTATTCTCTCCAGATGATTATGAGAAATTTGCAAAATTTACCACTGCTTCCCCTATCAAGTCCATGTGTCTGCATATTTCCCATGACTGCAATCTCCGCTGTCAATATTGCTTTGCATCAACTGGAGATTTCGGCACGGGGCGCAAGCTGATGCCTTTGGAAATCGGCAAAAAGGCAATTGATTTTCTGCTGGAAAATTCCGGAAATCGCAAAAATCTGGAATTGGACTTTTTCGGCGGTGAACCCCTCATGAATTTCGGGGTTGTGAAGGAAATTGTTGCCTATGGTCGGGAACGTGAAAAGGAATATGGAAAAACATTCCGCTTTACCATCACTACCAATGGTACAATGCTCAATGATGATAGCATTGACTTCATCAATCGGGAAATGTCCAATGTCGTTCTTTCCATTGACGGCAGAAAGGAAGTCAATGACAGAATGCGCCCCACTGCTGGCGGAAAAGGCACATACGATATTATTTTACCCAAATTCAAAAAATTGGTGGATGGCAGAAGCAAAGACAAAGATTGGTATGTCCGTGGAACTTTCACCAAATATAATCTTGACTTTTCAGAAGATGTATTCAGTCTGTATGAAGCAGGGTTTGACCAGATTTCCGTTGAACCGGTTGTCTGTGACCCGAAATATCCCTATGCCATCACCGAAGAAGACCTTCCCCAGATTTTCACGGAATATGAGAAACTCGCACAGCGTCTCCTTGCACAGGACAGAGCCGGAAAGCATTTCAATTTCTTCCATTTCATGATTGACCTGAATCAAGGACCTTGTGCCGTCAAGAGACTGCGTGGCTGTGGCTGTGGTAATGAATATGTTGCAGTAACTCCAGATGGTGACATTTACCCCTGTCATCAGTTTGTAGGCATGGAAGAATATAAAATGGGCAGTCTGGAAGACGGCACTTTCAACAGAGAAATGCAAACCGATTTTGCTAAGGCACATATTTATAATAAGCCAAGCTGTAAAGATTGTTGGGCAAGATTCTATTGCAGTGGCGGATGTAATGCAAATAACTACCAATATATGGGTAATATTCTTACGGCGCATCAGCTTTCCTGCGAACTGGAAAAGAAGCGTGTGGAATGCGCTATCATGATTCAAGCTGTCAAGTCCCTTGAACGCAATGAAGCAGAATGATAGTTTCTTTTGATTTGGATGATACGCTTTTTGTTTCGCCATTGACCCACCAAACAGAAAAGGAATTGCCCTTTCCCTTTAACCGCCTTTATAAGGAGCGATTGAGAAAAGGCACAATTTCCCTGATTCATGCACTCCAATCCAATGGAAATCAGGTCTATGTCTATACAACTTCCTACCGTTCGGAACGCTATATTCAGAATTTATTCCATCATTATGGGATTCAATTTGACCGCATTATCAACGGTGCAACCCATGAAAAAGAAGTTCAGGGCAGAAAGTCCGAAGCCATGCCCTCGAAATATCCCTCACGCTATCGAATTGACTTGCATATTGATGATGACAAGTCCGTCATGGAAAACGGGAAAATTTACGGGTTTCGGGTGTTTTTGATTGGGATTCAGGATGATGTATGGACAGACAAAATTTTGACGGAACTCGAAAAAATCAAAAGGCTATCAATTCTTTGAATGGCTGGTAATTGATTTTTCGTTATTGACAAATATTCCCCCTTGTGATATGATGATACATAATACCACATAACAGGGGGAATTTTATATGAAACAGAAAATTGAAATTCGCATTCGTGACCGTGTAGGGGTTGTGAACGAAATCACCGGAACATTTTCACGGCTCAATGTTCCGCTTTATCAGCATGAAGCAAGAATTTCCAGAGACATCAAGGGTACAAAAATTTCTGTATTCCGTGGACAAATCGAAACTACCGAAACAGAAAGCGAACTGCTCCGGAAAAAATTATCCGGAATCAAAGGCTTTCTTTCGCTCTCCATCAAATAAGGCAGGCTCTCCCATGGGAAAGCCTGCTTTTTTTTTGCATATGGAATTACTTTTTCCCTCTTCTGAGGAGTCTTCTCCTTTCCTTTGCCTCTTCCTTAGCAGCTTCCAAATCTTCTGGGCTTGCCTTGGTAGAAGAAACATCGCCTTCATCCATGAAAGAAGAAAGTCTCTGTCTGAATGCTGAACCAGACTGTGAACCGGGGGCAGTGCTAAGGCTCTTACTTGTGTAAGCCTTGGGAGCATTGGCGACATTCGTATAAACAGAAAGTGACTGACTGTGAGTACTTCCCGAAACATAATGTCCACTCACAGGCGCACCACCCTGATTCAGGTATTGGCTTTGCTGTCCATTGAAGTAGACAGAATTCTGTGGGAGTGGCTGACTACCTACCTGTGGTTGCGGATAGGGCGCACTTTGCTGATAGGGGTTTGTCTGTTGCTGTTGGGGATAACCACCCTGTTGGGGATAGCCTTGCTGTGGGTAGCCCTGTTGTGGGTAGCCTTGCTGTGGGTAGCCCTGTTGTGGATAACCTTGCTGAGGGTAGCCTTGTTGTGGATACCCCTGCTGTGGGTAGCCCTGCTGAGGGTAGCCCTGCTGTGGATAACCCTGTTGTGGGTAGCCTTGCTGGGGATAACCGCCCTGTTGTTGAGGGTAGCCACCTTGCTGGTAATTATTATTTTGCTGAGGGAAATTTCCCTGTTGCCCTGGAAGTGGCTTACTTGCATACAAGCTTTGTTGTGGCTGCTGCATTCCGGGTTGGAATACACCACCCTGCTGGGGATAACCGCCCTGCTGAGGGTAGGGCTGTTGACCATATGGATTGGGGACAACATTCGGGGCTTGTTGAGGCTCTTCCGGTGGTTGTTCAAAGACAGGCGGTGGGGGGGGAGCTTCTTCAGCGGCTTCAAAGCCGAACTGGGCGAAATCATCCACTTCCTCTGTTTTCTCGTTTTGCGGTTCTGTATTTTCCATTGACACGGTAGTTTCCTCCTTTATTTCCTCTTTTTTGTTTTCGGGGTTATTAGCAGCAGTATCAGCACTGGGAGCAGATACCTCCGGCGGAGGGTCTACTTTTTCAGGTTTTGCTGATTCTGTGGCATTCTCTGGTTCAGGTTCGGGCTTTTTTTCTGGTTCAGGTATATGTTCCTGTTTGGGCGGTTCTTCCTGTTTTGCTCTTTTTCTGGGGTCAGGAATTTCCGGCTTTCTGGGATGTGGGGGCGGTAAAGGAATTTTGGTTTCCTTTTTCTTTTCTGGTTCAGGAATCAGCCCAAACGGAATAGCATCATCTAAGCTTACTCTGTCCTCTTCTGGAATCAAAGAATAAGCAGAAGCACAGCGATTGGCTGCAACATAGATATTAGTATCACGGTTTTCAGGGTTGACACGAAGCAACAAATTCAGACAGCCTTTACAGGGTTGACTCACTTCCCTTTTCGCAAATGAAACTGTAATCAGTTTCAGAACACGGCTCTCCCCTTCTGGAATCATTGCCATAATTGCGTTAAACTCCGGACACGCTCGCATCAATTGACCGGCACTAATTTTCACTCCGGCAATTCCGGCATAAATATGCTGTTGGTCAGTCAGCAATACACAAAGTTCAGCATCATGACTGGAAGTCAGACTTGGTTCAATGCGTTTGATGTTTTCCATTAACTTCACAGCCAGATTATAAAATTCCTTGTCCATTTAATGACCTGCCTTTCATTGGAATTTCGGGAATCGTATTTTGTCCTATTTGCTTTCACAAATTAGAATGCATACGGTGGACGAAGCACCATCACTCCGCCCGCCCTGTGCATTCTGCAAAGGGCAATTTTTAACTTAAAGAATGCGGTGAATATACAACTGGTCTGTCTTTTCCCTGCAATTTTGCATTGTATAAAGCGGTATCACCAGCATTGAAAATGGAATCCGGACTTGTGCCATCATTCGGACTTCCAGCGATTCCGTAACTCATGGTAATACGGAACTGCTGACCATTCACATTCACCATTTCTCCGAACAAATTGCGCATTTGTTCCACAAGGTTCAGAACATCCGCCTGTGTAACATTTCCTTCCACAATCATAGCGAACTCATCACCACCAACTTTTGCACAAGGATATTTTGTGCCACAATATTTCTGGAATCTGGTTGCATAGGTCTTAATCAGGGTATCTCCCATCTGATGACCAAATGTATCATTGATTTGCTTGAAATTATCCATATCCATCATGATAAATGCAAACCGTGTACATACTTTGCACTACCATGGAAACCACAAAGGCAAGAACGCACAATACTAAAATTACAATTTCTCTTGCAGTCGCTTTATTTTTGTCCATTTTAAAATACTTCTCATTATGTTATTTTCTGATTAACCCAAAGATTGTGGCGAATACAGAATCGGTCTGTCCTTACCCTGAATCTTTGCATTGTACAAAGCAGTATCAGCCGCATTGATGAGAGAATCCGGATTCTGTCCATCATTGGGGCTTCCTGCGATACCGTAACTCATGGTGATACGGAACTGCTGACCATTGACGTTGACGATTTCGCCAAATAAACTCTGTAACTGTGCGACAATATTCAATACATCTGCTTGTGTCACAGCTCCACCGATAATCAAGGCAAATTCATCACCGCCCATTTTTGCACAAGGATACTTTGTGCCACAATATTTCTGGAATCTGGTTGCATAAGTCTTGATTAAGGTGTCACCAATTTCATGACCAAATGTATCATTGATTTGCTTGAAATTGTCCATATCCATCATGATGAATGCAAATGGTACGCCTTCCTGAATCTTATCAGCAAGTGTTTCACGCATCCAAGCACGGTTATTCATGCCGGTCATTGCATCCGAATAAGCCAATTCACGAAGCTGGATTTCAGCTGCCTGAATCTGATGGTTTTTCTCCATCAATTCTTCAAAGGAGCGGTTTAATCTTTCTGTTGCCTTGTCATTATTCTTGATATAGTTATAAATGATAGCCATTGTACCAATTGCAAGAACCGGAACGATTGCACCAGAAATGGCCTCTGTACTTCCATGACTCAACCCCGGAATGGTAGAAACCACACAAGCGACATTCAAAATGACTGCTGCAATAAATCCACGTTTTTTATTGGTAATAACCATCACAGTAGACAATACAACCTGCAATTGTGAAACAATACCAGAATTAACCTTTTGTGCCTTACCATACAATTCTCTTAACTGATGTACAGCCTCCTGAGCATTAGGTGCTCCACTTTCTGCTATTCTAAGTGCTTTCATAAATTCCTGAATATCCCTTGAATGGTTGAATGAAAATAGCATAAATCCCACAAATATGAGGATACATAAAATCAAAACCACTATTTGCACTGGTGTTGCTTTTTCTTTGTTCATAAATAAACCCCTTTCTGAAAACAGAGGGCAGAGGAGATTTAAGACTCCTCTGTCTCCTGAAGTCTGCGAATATGTTTGAGACGCTGTTTTGCAATTTTCGCCTGATGTTCAGCACGACGCATTTCTGCACGGAGCTTATTCCGTTCTACTTGTTTCTTAAGCTCCACAATGCCATCATCCAGCATTTCAAGATTATAAGCAACGGAAAGAGAAATATCATCCTGCGTACCAAAATGAGTACGCTTGGTTAGATTTTTCTTGACTACTGCATTAAAAGCCGCCGGTTTATCAAGATGACTTGCAATAATAGTGTGATAATCCAAAAAGTCTTCACTGCTCCTGAAAGAAGTATAAAGTCCATCTGTCGAGACAAATACTGCTAAAGCTTGGTCAGGCATATAAAAACTATTGAAAAGGTCAATTGCATTTGAATTACACATAGAAGCGGTCAAATTGGCAGGTGCTGATTCATCATCAATAATCGGCATATCTGCTTCTGCATCTTCATCAATTACCACAAGACTACCGTCACCAATTTGAATGCCAAATGTGAATTCTCTACCGAGGATGGCTGCAATCAAAGTTGTTCCATAAATCTGTTCAAGACGAATCGCCCTGAATTGTTCATCTGTAAACGGGAGTCTTTCTGCATCTGTAACAGGATGTTGCCGGAAATGCTCTCTGACAGCCGTATTCCAGCGGAGAATGATATTTTTTTCAAGTTTCCGGATAACCTTCTTTGGGTCTTCTTCTAAGTTCGCTTCGAATTCTTCCGGATTTTCATAGAATTCCGCAACGGCTGCCAAAGTTGCAGCAACTGCAAACTTTGAGCCAATATCACTGCGGAAATGTTTTTTACTGCCGTGTCCGTCTGCAACCACAGCAAGTGCATAATATTCTGTCGCTTTGAACCCAGACCAGTCCTGACAAACTGTGCCTTTCGCAACATGGCTCTGACCGATAATAGTATGATACAGTCCACTATACATCGCAGACACCTCCTTTCCCAATCTGCCTCATCCGGTTTACCAACCTGTGTCGAAGGGAACGGAGCCGTCACCGTAGCCCTCAGATTTCACGATTTCCTGAATCTGCTGACCGAGAAGTTTCTGCTTGCTTTCATATACGTCTTCCATTGCCAACTCACGACCGCCTTCATCCGCAAGTGTCATACTCTTAGAACCAATCTGTGAAGAGGTGACAGCGATAATCTTAATCAGGTGTGCGAGCTGTCCGCCGGAATAAGCGTGTACAACTGTATCAGGTGTACCGGTAAATTCTGCTAACATATCGTCATTGGCTTCTTTACCAATACCGAGGGCTGTTTTCAGACCATATCTATACCATGTGTTTTTCTGCAAAACCTTCAAGCCTTCCTTGTAATCATCAGAAGGGTAGCCATCTGTCATCAAAAAGATAACAGGTGCGAAGGAAAGTGAGGGAGAATTCAAAAAGCTATTTCTGGACATTCTGACAGAAAGCTCCTTGAATGCTGCGCCCATACTTGTAACACCGTCTGCTCTCAGACGTGTCCATTCAAAATCCTCAATTGAAATCGGTTCGGAATACATCCACATAACACTATTGGAGAAGGTCAGGACTGCAACCTTCACATCTGTATCTGCTTCACCGACACGGCGGATTTCCGGAATCAATTCTTCCATAACAGTATTCAGCTCACCCATTTTTGTGCCTTTCATACTACCGGAAGTATCAATCAGGAAGAAGATGACTAAGCTCTTTCTTGACACACCCGTCGCATTCAGCGGGTCATCATCATCGTCATCATCGAAGTCTGCGAACTCTTCATCTTCATCGTAATATTCCATCAATTCATCACTCATGTTTTTTCTCCTTTGCTCAGTGTATTTTCGCTGTTATTATGATGCACTTTCGTCATCATCTTCATCATTGATTCTCGCTTTGATTTTTCCGAAATCAATGACAATCCCCCCCCACAGCGGAAAGCCCTTACCAGGTGCAACGGGATAATATTTACCATCCGGCATTTTAGCCCGCCATGTTTTCTGTGAAAGATTCTTAATGCCCAACATACCCGGTTTAAGCTTGTTTTCTACCAATTCACCGGTTACTGTCTGGAAATCGTCAGACATTTCCTCAGTTTCGCAAGCATAGAACTTACACCCCAAATAAAGCGGAATCCGGTAATCACGGTTACTGAATCCAATTGTCACAAATTCTGCACCGCATTTCTTACATCTGTAAGCCATGCCCTCCATGTCCTCAAACATAGATGCAAAATTGGTACGACCACATGCACAGGGAATAATTTCAGCACGAAGGCGAATGAAAAGCTTTTGCCATTCGTTCTCAATAATACGCTTGTTTGGCTCTGTGACTCCAACCGTAAAGGAACGAATGAACGCTTCACGAATATATTCCGGATAAATCTTCCAGAACTTAATGACATTATCATGAATGCCACGAACAGGACGATTAGAATCGTCATTCGGGTCATACACGAAAACGGCTTCTTTTCCGTAATGCTTCAATTCAGATGATTCTGTCAAGCAAATATCCTTGACGACTTTCTGTCCTTCCATGGGGTCGCCACGGAATAACAACTTGAAGAGGACAACGGCAAGGGAGTATTTGTCGGTTTGTACATTTGGCTTTTCAATCCCTCGTACCACCTCAGGAGCCATATAACCGGGTTTTCCTCCGATACCAAAGTTAGAACCATCTGGAGCGATATTATCGCAGTCACACACAAGAATATCACCAGTATTGGTATTGATGAAGAAACCACCATCATTCAAATCCTGATAGCTTTTTCCAGCACGGTGAAGCTGACGGAATGCATTCACGATATTGATGACTGCTGTAATCATGGCATACAAGCTTCTGAATTGTACAGGAGCTTTTACCCCACGACCTGTCAGAGGGTCAATATCCAATTTGTAAGTATTCAGAATGTCTACAAACGAATCATAGCCCTGTGGTCTGACATCCATTAAGTAGCCGAAACTGTCACTGTCCGAAAAAGGCTTTGTCAAATATTTCGGCCAAAGAAATTTCTTACTCGGTGCGCCGTCATTGATGTTATTAGCGATATTTTTACGGAATTCAGGAGGATTTTTCATCTTATCAACATCATACCACTTCAACGCATACTGCATATCATTGAATTCGACAAGATAAACAATACCCTGACCACCGCTGCCAAGTTCTTTCAAAACCTTCGCAGCACCGCCATATTCCATCTCGACATACTGCCCGATTTGAAGTTCAACCATTTTGAACTCATCCCTTTCTGTTTCATAATTTATTTTTCAGGATTTAACCTGTAAAGCCCTTTCTCACAGGCTCACACTTGACACCATGGCTTGTGCAGAACTTATGAACATAAGAATTTTCAACACAGCGAATCGTCAAGTTCTGGCACATCTTGAATGCATCATCATCGATATACTTCACACTATCCGTCAAGAAAAGCTTTTTCAATGAGATACAACCCTGAAATGCCTCAGCTCCGATGCTTGCAATGGTTGGCGGAAGTTCCAGCATTTCCAAGCTAGAGCAGAATTCAAATGTACTGTCTTCAATTTCTGTCACACCCTGCGGTACTCTCATCATGGTAAGCTTTCCACAAGAACTGAATGCACCACGACCGATTCTCTTAACGTTCGGGGGCATTTCCAAAGTTTTCAGCTTCTTGCAATCAGAAAATGCATATTCCCCAATGACAAAAACAGACTGTGGCAAGGAAATTTCCTTGACACGGCTACCATCAAAGCAGAAATCCGCAATATTGGTGACACCGTCCGGAACTTTCACACTGCTTGCAAACAAACCAGTTGCACGCTTTGCTTCTTCGGGGGTGAACCTTCTCTCTGCGGAAGGCTTCGGCGCAGCGGCAACAGCCCCCGGTCTTGCAGGTGCGGCATGTGCAGAACCAAAGGGAATCGGGTTGCCCCCTGGGTTCATCATGGGTGCAGCAGCTGTTTGTTGTGCAGGCTTATTTGCCGGCGGTTCATAAGTCCATTCCATCATATGGGTGAAGCAAGTCAGAACAAATTCTACTGCTGCATCCGCAAGGAATAATTCATTCGTCATGTATTCTCTTGCTTTCATGATAGCAATTTTGTGGCTGTCTTCTTTGCGCATCATCTTGAGTACATCGTTACTCAAAACGTGTTTGAGCAGACGGCGTTCTCTTTCGTAATCCGGAATGATGTCATTCATGAGAGAAATTACTTTGTTAGAATCATCCAGAATTTCTTCACCCTGAGACTTTACCATCTGCAAGAGTGAATTTTTGATTTGATTGACATTTGGAAAATCAAGCATAAATTTTAGCCTCCTACCAATACCTGAAATTATGTCGGTATATTATCAGTCTGAAAAATACCGTACCCTTAAATTTTTTTGCACATTTTTACCAATCTTTTGTATTTTTTCACTAAAAAACACGAAAAAGATAAAATGTGCTATGTGTATTACACATAATTACTTAAAGTATACCATACAGACGGGAAATTGTCAAGTCTTGCAAAGAATTTTTTCTTGCACCTTACCAAAAAGATGGTTTTTTTCCATTTTTCAGAGGTTGTTAAATTTTGTTGAAATTAAGCCATTTTTCATGTATTTCACCGTAAAAATAAAACGTTTAAAATTTGAAATGTGTGCAAATAGACGAAAATTTTGTATGAATTTCGTTGCTTTTGATGCTTGTTTTTTTACTTTTTCTATGTTATAATGATACATATATGTGCCGTACTACGGCATGATGATAACTTTTAAGAGGAGGTTCATGAGGTTATGAGACAACATACCAAAAGCTTACTCGCCCTTACTCTTGCATTCTCCATGCTCCCACTCACGGGCTGTGCGGCACGAATGAGAGAAAGAAGAGAAGCTCAAAATCAGAACAACTATGACATCTATGTCATCACAAAGAGTACAGAATCTTACTGGGATTCTGTCAAGAAAGGTGCAGAAGAAGCAGGCGAAGAATTGGGTGTTACAATTCATTATGATTGTCCACAATGGGAAAATGAGGAAGGTATCCAAAAACAAAAAGACCTTATCAATAATGCGATTGCCAATGGTGCGGATGCCATTGTTCTTGCTTCTATCGATTCTGATGAGCTTAATGATACACTCCGTTTAGCAACACAAAATGGTGTACAGGTATTGACCATTGACTCTGATGTAAGCTACCCCGGAAAAGCTTCCTTTGTTGGAACACAAAATGAAACTGCTGGTGCTATCGCTGCCAGATATGCCGCTCAACTGCTAGGCGATGAGGGCGGTCAGGTTGCCATTGTTGCGCATATGCTGGGAACTCCCACACAAGTTACTCGTACAAATGGTTTCAAAAATGTACTTGATGCCAGTGATGAAGATGTTGTCATAGAGGAAATCGTGGAAACTCAACCTGTCACTGATGAAGAAGGTCAGCCCGTTCTTGATGAAGAGGGAAATCCCAAATATGAAGATGTAATCACGACATCTTCAAGCGGTGGCGATGCTTACCCCAATATTGACGTGGTTGAAATCGCAGCTGGTGAAGGTGATGTGGAAAAATCCAAGGAAGTCGCTCTTGACTTAATTGGAAGATACCCTGATTTGAAGCTGATTTATGCAACCAATCAACCCGGTAATGTTGGAGTCTGCCAAGCAATTGAAGAAAGCGGAAATGCTGATAAAATTCAGGTGGTTGGTTTCGACTCCTATGATGGTGCAATGTCAAAATTGACCAGCGGTGTATTGGATGGTGTCATGGTGCAGAATCCGTACAATATGGGATATCTGGGAGTTCGTTATGCTGTCAAGTGCTGTCAAGACCAAAGTGTTTCCCCAATCGTTGATACTGGTGTTACACTTGTGACGAAAAGTAATATGAACGACGAAGACGTTCAGTGGCTTTTGAGCAATTAAGGGGGGCATAAAAAATGGCACGAAGAATAAAAATGAAAGATACTCCTGAAATTAGGCGTATCAGAATTAGTTACGGAATTATTGGTCTTGTATTCGTTATCTTCATGGTTGCAAGTACAATGGGACATACTTATGTTTATAGAAAAAGCCGTGATACATACACTGGAATTATCACATCTGAAAAAATTATCAAGGACTTGACAGTTGAGCTTGATAACATTGATATGCAAATGATTTACATTGCCGCTGGAATTACCACGGATATATCACAAGCAGATGAAACAATTTCTGCATCTTTGAATGAAATCAAGCGTTTAAGTTCTTCCTATGAATCACAGCCGAATCTTTCTGAGAAAATGCAACACCGTTTTACCGTTGCAAAATATGCACTGAAAGCTTATGAAAGAAAAATCAATGAACTGAGAGCTACTGGTGTGACTGACAGTTCAAAGATAGTTTATCAACAGGAAGTTCAGCCTTTGCAGGCGGTAGCAGTGGAAATGGTTTCTGCTTTGTCTGACATCGGTGATTCTGAAATTGCCACAATGACTTATAACCTTGCAATGCAGAACGGTTTCTCGAATGGTATTCCGGCAATCGCCGCTTTGCTCTTGATAATCATGCTGACTATTACAGGTCTGTCACAGATTAACGCTTTGCGTGAAATCCATGAAAAGGAAAGCGAACTTGACGAACAGGCTGAACGTCTTGACAGAACACGTCAGAAGATGTTTGATGCTGCACATATGAACATCTTGACAGGTTTGAACAACCGTTATGCATTGGAATCTACCCTTGAAGATTTGATTGGTGAAGTGCAATTCAATATTGCCGTTTTTGATATGGATAACTTCCGTGCGGTAAATGACCAATTAGGTTATGAAGTTGGTGACGAATATTTGTCAACCTTGGCAGAACGTCTTAAGGAAGAATATGCACAGAACTGCGACATTTATAACATTTCCGGTAATGAATTCGCTATGATTTTCGGTGATACCCTTTCCGATATGCAGGCACAGCAATTGGCTGAACAGGTTCGCCAGATGTTGGGTAGCCCTGTCATGGTTGCTGGTGTTGTTCTCCAGAACTCTTGCTCCGGTGCGCTCTATCATGTACTTCCTAGCGAAAATATGAGTATCACAAGCCTTTTGATGCGTTTGGACTCTGCTTTACATGAAGCAAAGCGTCAGGGTGGTAATCGTATGTTCTACATCTGATACTACTTCCAGAATCGTTATTTTCAATGCACTCTCTTCATTGAGGGTGCATTTTTTGTTATTTCTGCATAAATTACATATCTCATTTTTAGAATGTATCAACAAATTTATAGTTTTTTTTCAATTTCTTTAAAAAAACTATTGACATTTGCTAAGTGATGTGCTATAATGAAACCATGATAAAGGTAATGCGCAGAACCAATATCCGAAAGCTCGTTCCTCAGGAAGCAGGAACTACTTACAGGCATCCTGTCCGGTGTCTGAATTTTAGGAGGCGAAACCCGTGGAAAGTTTGGAATCATCACAGCATAAAGGCGGTTTCGTTGGTTGCAGTTAAGTGAAATTTGGGTCGTTGTATGTTTCAGGAATGTTCCCCCTGTTACATCCACCTAACAGGTTATTCAACCATTGACAATTCTGTAACACTTCCGTATTGTCCGTCTTGCTCGGTTGTACGTTTTCGTTTCAATGCCAGTACAGCAGAGCCGATTGCTAAGGTTGACACTATTGATGGCGAATGAAACTTTACATAGCAGGCTTTCAGGATTCTAATAGTTAAGGAGGTAAACTCCCATGAGAACTCTTGACTTTTGCTTTGATGATATTTAGTGAAAGAGCGTGATGCTATATGAAAGATAATGCCAGAAACATTCTCAAAAAACCTTAACAGAGAAAGGCGTGTTTCCGATGCACAATTATTTAAGCTTCTGATTGACAACTGAATAGAAAAAATGAAACTCCCGACCGTTTCGGGAGTTTATTTTTGTTCCTATTTCTGAATGATTAACTTTCATCCAGCAATTTTTTCCGGTATAGTTTCGCTGATTGTTCCTGTTTATTTGAGCCAAATTCATAGTAAACATGGTCTGCGATTTCGTCGGGAAGATATTGCTGTCTGACATAATGGTTTGGGTAATCGTGGGGGTATAAATAATGCTGTCCACGGATTTCCGCCCCTTCGCCGTCACAGTGGACATTCTGCAAATGTCGGGGAAATTCGAGTGAACCATATTTCCGCACGTCTGCAATGGCGGAATCCATCGCCAGATAAGCGGAATTCGATTTCGGCGCAGTCGCCATCAACACAATCGCTTCTGCAATGGGAATTCTTGCTTCCGGCAACCCCAAAGCAAGCGCATTATCCACACAAGCTTTCACGATTGGCACAGCCATTGGATATGCTAACCCCACATCTTCGGACGCTATCACCAATAACCGCCTTGTCAATGAAATCAAGTCACCAGCTTCCAATAATCGGGCGGCATAATGCAACGCTGCGTTTTCATCACTCCCACGAATGGACTTTTGCAAGGCGGATAAAATATCAAAGTGATTGTCACCGTCACGGTCATAGCGCATATTACTCCTTTGTGTCAAAGTCTGCGCCAATTCAAGAGAAATATGCAAACCATCCGTATCCGGTTCAGCGGATAACGTACACAGCTCCACAGCGTTCATGGCTTTGCGGACATCTCCACCGCTTCCCTGTGCGATATGCGCCGTCACGCCGTCTTCAATGAAGAAAGGTGACTGGAAATTTTTTCCTGCTTTTGCAAAAGCACGAATGACCGCTTTCTCCATTTCGGCACTGTCCACGGGCTTGAATTCGAACACTGTACAGCGACTTATCACGGCATTATATACCGCAAAATAGGGATTTTCGGTAGTGGATGCAATTAACGTAATATCGCCCTTTTCGATATATGACAATAACGATTGTTGTTGTTTTTTGTTCAGGTATTGAATTTCATCCAAATACAGTAAAATGCCGTTCATCCCTGCGAATGTCCCCACGTCAGCAATCACAGAGCGAATATCAGAAACTCCGGCTTGTGTACCGTTGAGGATATGCAAATTCATATTCGTTTGAGATGCAATAATACTGGCAACTGTGGTTTTGCCGATTCCGGACGAACCATAGAAAATCATGTTCGGGATATGACCGCTTTCAATGATTCTGCGCAGGGGCTTCCCTGCCCCTAAAATATGCTGTTGTCCAACAACTTCATCCAGCGTTTTCGGGCGGATACGTTCTGCAAGAGGTTCAGACATGAATACTTTCCTTTCTGGTTACTTCTGCATGATGTTCAGGATGGTGTCAAAAATCCGGTGTGCCGCATCCTCTTTCGACATCAATTCCAGTTCCTGAATATTGTCCTTTGTGATGAGGGTCAGAATATTGGTATCCGTCCCGAACCCTGCACCAGCCTGCCGGAGAGAATTTGCACAAATCATATCAACTTTCTTGGATACCAGCTTTTTCCGTGAATTTTCAAGCATATTATCCGTTTCCATGGAAAAACCGCAGAGGAATTGCCCTTCGTGTTTGTGTTCGCCCAAATAGCCCAAAATATCGGGAGTTCGTTTGAGTGGGATGCTCATATCAGAATCAGACTTTTTCAATTTGCTGTCTGCTATGGTCAAAGGGGTATAATCCGCTACCGCCGCCGCCTTGACAACAATATCTGCATTGACCGCCTCATCACAAACAGCATTAAACATTTCCATGGCTGAACCAATCCGAATGACTTTCACAAATGGAGGGGGATTGACTTCCATGTGTCCGGCGACGAGGGTCACTTCTGCGCCCCTGTACATTGCTACTTTGGCAATGGCAACCCCCATTTTTCCGGTAGAATGGTTGGTGATAAATCTCACGGGGTCAATGGGTTCACGAGTTGCACCAGCCGTCACAAGCACCTTTTTTCCAGCAAGGTCTTTTTCGTGAACAATTTCACGGAGAATATACTCCAATAACAGCGATTCTTCCGGCATTCTGCCGTCTCCCTCATCCCCATTGGCTAACATTCCATGTGCTGGAGTAATGACCTCATATCCGAAACGCTCCAATTTTTGCAAGTTCTCCTGCACAATGGGGTTATGATACATATTATGATTCATTGCCGGAGCAATGATTTTTTTACAAGGGCAAGCCATGACCGTTGTGGTCAACATATCATCAGCGATTCCATTTGCAATCTTTCCAATGACGTTCGCCGAAGCTGGTGCAACCATGACAACATCTGCTTGTTTTGCTAGTGCTACATGTTCCACGCTGTATTGAAAGTTTCTGTCAAATGTATCAATCAAACATTTATTCTGTGTCAAGGTTTCAAATGTAATAGGATGAATAAAATTTGTTGCATTCTGTGACATGAGTACATGTACATTGCAGTGCAATTTTTTCAGCATCCTTGCCAGATTGGCGATTTTATACGCTGCAATACTACCTGTGACAGCCAAAACGACTGTTTTTCCACCAAGCATCTTTTTTCCTCCATTCCATCAATTCGGGCTGAATTTCAGCCATATGGTGTACATATCATCATCATAGGAATACTGAACACTTCCGCCCATTTCAAAAACAGAAGTTTTCCATACCTCTCCTTCATTGAAAAGTTTCTGTACTGCCGTCTGAAAAGAATCCCTGTCAGCATACATAAGTTCAATACTTCCAACGCTCATATTTTCTGACATTCTGCGGTTGATTTCATCAAAATTATATTCTGTCAAATAAAGACCATTCCGGACATAATAATTATTCTCAATATGCGTACATTCTGGTACAAAAATATTATCATCATCCAGTGTTCTTGTCCGGTACATCATTTCATCATTGAGTAAGAAGTAAATATGGCTCACGCCTTTGAGGTCTGCGCCTTCCCTTACAGGGTCATCCCATGTGACATCAATCCAATAGTACACCCCATCAATACAGACATAATTCCAAGCATGGCTTTCATATTTTGCAATTCCGGAACATATTCCGCAGGGAATCCCCAACTTCTGCATAATAATCTGAAAGGCTTCCGCATAGCCCTGACATACCGCACGACCACGAATTAAACAGCCATACGCTGTATTCCAAAGGTCATGCTTATCAAAACTTGCACCAACAGAATCATATTCTGTATTTTCCACAAGATAATCATGCACAAACAACACTTTTTCATAGTCTGTTGCATAGGATTGTGCTTGTGCAGCGATTTCATCGGCTTTCTGTTCCATTTCCTGATACATTGCCGGAAGGTTTGCACCTTTGCAGGATTCAATCACTCTGCATTGCAATTCTGCAGAATGACTCCATGTTGTCACAATATACCCATCAAGCCAAAATAATTCCGGATGTTCCCAATTCAATTTACGGTAAACTTGCTCAATCTCATCTTGATTGACTGCCGTAGAAAGCGAAACCTTTGTTTCATATTGACTGAAAACGGAATACATGGTATCATAAAGGGCATCACCAGTCACAGAAACTTCTGTGACTGGCTCTGTTTCGGGGATGATTTCAATTTTTGTTTCTGGTTTAGTCAGAATCACTTCTGTGGTATCCTCTGGAATTTCCTGCATTGTGGAAATTTCCGGAGTCGTCATGATATTCTCAATTTCTGATACTTCCGTCACATTTTCAGAAAAAAACGGAATTTTAACTGAACATCCCGAAAATACGACTGGAAGCAACAAAAATAATAATAGTCCCTTTTTCATCTGCAATGATTAGTGGGTTCTCAAGGTCAAACGACCAATATTTTCAATGTGATATGTGCCACTATCATCACAAACCACTTCCGCCGGAATTACATTTTCCAAGCCATAACGCTCAGAACCGCCACGCAGTCCGTCAAGTTCAAATACATCACGGATGCTGACAAGATTATTATAACTTTCCTCACCATTTGCAAGGTCATGGAAGAAATACGGATTCAGGTATACAAAGTCGTCAATTGCCACAAACGGCGCATGTTTTCCCATGGATTCCGTCAAAGTCACATTTCCCGTCACAGAAACATTTGCATTCAGGAATTTGACATTTTCATACAAGTCAAGCTGTTCCTCACTGGTACAAATCAGCACTTCTTCTGGAATATCCTCATATTCTACCGGTTCTTGTGCTGTAGAATGTGCCGCAGCGGCTACCATATTGGAAGCCACAGCCGCTTCAAGGGCATGAATTCTCTCATCCTGTTGACGTGCCAAACCTGCAAGACGCTGATTTTCTGCTTCCACTCTCTGATATTCAGAATACCAGCCTTCAGCTTTTTCACGATATTCTTCCAATTTTTCTTCATTCTGAGATGCAGAAGCATTTGCAGAATTGCGGAGTTCCTTCTTCAAACGCTCATTTTCATTCTGGGAATCCTGCAATAACAATTCTTGTTGTTTTGCACCATGCTGTGCAATATCATAACTAATTTTGAGCTTGCTGTACTGTTCTTGTGCTTCATGTCTGGAATCTTCTGCTTCCTTGTGGAGGTCAGACTCCTTGCGGTACTTGGTAAAGAAGTAAACGCACCCACTAATTGCAGCAGCAGCAATAATTGCAACAAAAATTAAAGCTGCCAATAATCCGCCATTTGCTGGGGGGGTTTCATTCACAATGACTGGTGAAGGGATTTCCGACACCGCAGAAGTTGCCTGTTCATTGGCTTCATTAGCATTGGCATCTGTCACCACTGCACCATCTGCGGTTTCTCTGACCGTCAAATCTTTCACGACACGAGTTTCTTTTCCGGTGATTTCTGTATTTTTACTTGTATTTGTAGAATTCGTGAAAACAGTTTCTGTGGCTTCATCAGAATCACCAGTGACATCAGTAGAGGTTTCATCATCCTCATCTTCCGCCTCGGTTGTTTCGGTTTCCTCGGTTTCTTCTGTTTCGGTGGGTTCTGGTTCATCCTCTTCGGAAAAATTACCAGTAATTTCGCTTGCACTCAAACCATTGACAAAGCTTTCATCATTTCCGAACAATCGACCAGCTTCAAAGTAATTGCTTGCAACTGGCGCATTGGTAGTAGCATTTCGATTTGTTGCAGAAGTGTAAGAGGATGAACCGTCAGCAGATTCTAACTTAACAATGCCGTTATCCACAGAAAGAACATATTCTTCTCCCTCTCTCAACTCAACACTGTCTGCAAATACATCATAAGCCTTGACAGTCGTACCGCTATCTTGCGTTACCATATCACCATCTTTATTGACCTGCACTGCATAGACTTCATGGGTACTTTGATTGTAATAGATTGCAATACCGCCCTCATGACTTCCGGAATTGCCCATAAATGACCCAAGCAAAGTACAATTAAAGTCATCAGTACCAATTTCATAGGATTTATTGCCAGTACTGTCTTTCGATGAACTACCTCTTGAACTGCCACTATTACCACTATTTGTTGACTCAAATTCAAAGTTGACTTCCGAATCCAATGTCAAAATCTCATTTTCTTCAGTATGCATGATTATACCGTCCTTTCTCTTCTTCATTACCATTTATGATTTTTAAAATATAAAAATAAATTTCCGCCTAATTTACATTGTATCATAGAAGGACAAAAAAGTCAAGTGGACAGCACATTTTTTTAGAAAAATGCAATCAATCATTCACTTTGGTTACAAAATTCTTCCAAAAGTTCCGCAGCATCTGTGACACATTGACGACAGGAGCATAATACTTTTCCTGTGCCGATTCCTTTCAGTTCACGACAGACAACGGAACGATTCATTTCCATAAATCTCCGTTCAAGTTCCTGTTTCTTGGCTTCGGCTTTCTCACCATAGATTTTTTCAAGGACATATTCCGCCGCAAGAACTGCGCCACATTTGCCCATTCTGCCCCCTGCCATGGGCTTGGCAATCAGTAAAGCTTCTTTTTCGGAAAGTCCTGCTGTCTCTGCAAAAGCGGACAATACCGCTGTGGAGCAGGGATAATGATTCTTGTGGTTTGCCACTGCCTGTTCTGCTTTTCTCATGATAAATACCTCCTAAAAATTTAAAGCTTTCATTTTTCAATGGGTCACATAACCCACTTTTGCACCTTAATAATTCATCAATATTAGCTAAATGCCGTCTTCTTTAAAGGTCAGCAGTAATATTATGCAAATGCATACACATCGCTTCTAACCTTCCATTTTTCAAATTATCTGCAATCAAACCATCACAAAATCTTTCACACCTGATAAAATATGTCATCAAGGTGAGAATCTCATCACGAGTAAATGTTGTGACATCTTTTTCTTGTACAGTTGTCCCTTCTTGTTTCGCTTTTAAATCCATTACACGATAATTTTCACTATAATCGTAATCCATGAGCTGTAATTCATTCATTTTCGTTATCCATTCTCTCACGTCATCTCCATATTTTGGATAAGGGAAGATGAGCTTATTCGTATAATTTCGTTCTAATCCACCCCATTCTACAGATTGTGTCCGAAGAATCGGTAATTGTTGACATTTTTGATTGATTGTCATGAAAAATCCCTCCTACTTTTTCCGGAATAATTTTGCTGGTCTATGTCCTGCGCCTTTGGTATGATTTCCGGTTTCGATAAGGTAATTGACAGCCTTTCGGCGGAAATTCGCCGGAATCATGGACGTATTTAATAAAATTTCCTGCACTCTCTGGAGTTGTGTCAAGGTAAATTCTTCCGGCAGGAAATCGAAACAAGCTTCAAAATGGATGCTTTCTTTCCGGAGTGCTGTCAGGGCGGTTGCAATCACTGAGGCATGGTCGAAGGCAAGACCATTATTTTCCAGAATCACAAAACGGCGAATTCCTGTCTCCGTTGTTTCCAATTGCAAGAGGGCATTCAATACAATATCATCATTCCGCAAATGCAGGGAATATTTGCCCTGTTCCGTCTCATCAAGCGAAATATCAAACCATTTCGCATCTGTGGCATCATCTCCCCCGACTGCATCCGTCATACTTCCTTCACGCATGACCGAAGCGAATGCTACTGAAATAATCCATCCACGAGGGTCACGGTTTGGCTGGGTGAACATCCCCACAAACCGCATGGAGGCTGGTGTAATATTGGTTTCTTCCTGAATCTCACGAACGGCACATTCCTCAATAGTTTCACCCTTTTCAAGGAATCCTCCTGCCAAAGCCCAACACCCCTTGAAAGGGTGTCCCCCACGCTTGACAAGCAGGAGCGATAATTTGCACTCTGGTTCATGCCGATAACTGCTACACTGGTCAGTAGTGGTAATCTTAAAAGCGGCAACGTCCGCCGTGACGGAAGGTTTCTCGTATTTATCCATATTGTAAGTGCTTAAAAATTCCTTTTCAGAATCCATTTTCAACATCTCCTCTGTTATTGTTTTCTTGATTATATCACAAATACAATAACCTGTCAAGCGTTTTTTTTTAATTTCTCAAAAAAATTTTCCCCTCTGAACATCTCAAAGGGGAAATATCAAAAATTAAGCAATTTCGGAAATTGTTCCGGCATTCATGGTATAAAGTCTATCAGCATAATTAGCACCATCATTTTCATGTGTGACAATAAAGACGGCTGAATGTTGTTCTTTGGCAACGGATTTCAGAAACTCAAAAACGATTTTTGTGTTTTCGTCGTCAAGGTCTCCTGTTGGCTCATCTGCCAAAATGACAGAAGGCTTTTTTATCAAGGCTCTGGCGATAGCCATTCGGCGCATTTCACCGCCGGAGAGTTCCGAAGGCATTACATCTCTTAAATCGGCAATGTCAAGCCGTTCCAATAACTCCATAGCGAAATTTTCCGGCATTTCCTCACCGTACAGCGTACACGGCAAGCAGACATTTTCCAGCACGTTCAGACTGTGCAAAGCTGTTTGACCCTGCGGAATGACCCCGATTTTTTCGTTGCGCAATTTTGACAGCTCCTTGTCTGATAAGCTGTAAATATCCACATCATCAATGAAAATCTTCCCACTGGTTGGCATCAGCAATCCAGCAAGCATATTCAAGAGGGTACTTTTTCCACTTCCGGAACGTCCAGTCATAACGGCAACTTCACCACCGGACAAACTGAAATCAGTTTGCTTGACCGCCTGAAAACGGTTTGTGCCTTGTCGTTCCCGAAGAAATTCTTTTGCAATTTGTTCAGCTCTGACGTTCATTACTGGTCACTCCTCAAAATTAAACTTGCATCCATGCGACTGATACGGAATGCAGAAATTCCGGCGGTCAATGCTCCTGCTAAAATTGTCACAATCATAGCCATGATTGCATCACTCACAATTGCTCCCATTTCCGGCAACAGAAACGGTAAATTCAATTGCTCTTCAATCATCTGATTGAATGGAATGATAATGATAAGGCTCAAAATTGTACCTGTCACACTCCCAATCAAACCAGTTAATAAAGCTTCCTGCATCACAACACTAGCAAGCTTGTTTCTTGATGCACCAATCACACGCAGGACAGCAAATTCTTTTTTCCGTTCGTTCACGCTCATGGTAAATGCTAATAACAGAATTATCAAGCCCAATACCCAGACAGCTACCATCAAAATACTGATAATATTGGAAACTCCGCTTAAACTGTCTGAAATGCCGGAAATCATTTGTTTTGTCTGAATTGCCTTGACTTTCTTCACATGGACATTGATGTCATTCACAACCTCTTCCACGGTGTACCCCTCTGCAACATTGATAAGAACACATGATACCACATTGTCAGGGCTGATATTTTTGAAATCGTTCATATTTCTGTCAATAGAGGATTGAATCAATTTCTTGATGGTGTTTTCGTTCGTGAAAACGGCAGTATCAAAACTAGTACCAGTTTTATCAAGTTTCGCAGCCACATGACATTCCACACCGTAAAATGAGAGTGTGTCTCCCACGAATGCGTTTAAATCGTTCCCAACAACAATATCAAGGTCTTGCAACTCTTTGGAATAGCTTCTCTTAATCCAAGGCGAAATGGTGAAATCCGTTGCAGGTTCAAAGCCGATAATCTGCACTGGTATGGTACAACATCCCGAACTTGTCGAGGCTAGGAAAAATTGTGCCGAGGCTTCCCCGATTCCCTCACGAGAGAGAACTTTTTCCGCTCTGGAATTGTCCATATAAAAATAGCCTGTACTCCCTTGCAGGACGATATTTTCAAGGTTGGTTTTAGTGGTGGCTTCATAGGGAACTACCATAATATCCGCCCCAAGCCTTGACTCCAGCGAATGCAAACCAGTTTTCAGGCTGGAAACCATCAGCGTACCGCCTAATAAAATCAATGCCAATAATGCTGTCAATGCAATTAACACCGCAGTCCGGACAGGTTTTCCGACTAAATTCCGGATTGGCAGACTTTTTGAACGTTTCATAAATCCTTATCTCCTCTCAATTGGCGAAATAATCAGTATTTGCCATTGGGTATCTCTGGTAAAAATCCGCTGTCTGATATTCCTCATCACGGATATGACTTGACATAGAACTGTCACATTTGAGAAAATAGGCATCTGTCTGTTGCTGGTCGTTCCATGTTGCATCAATATGATACCAGTATTTCCCGATTCTCACCAAATTCCAAGCGTGCAACTCCTCCGAACCGTCCTCTTTTCGGACAATTCCAGTAATGACCCTTGCATCAATGCCGGATTCCCTCAACATCCGGTACATCAAAACCGCATACCCTTGACAGACAGCCCGATGATTTATCAGTCCTGCGAATGCCGTTGTTTTCAAATGGTAATATTGATTTTTTTGATGGACAATATCATATTCAATGGAATCGCAGATATATTGATGAATCATTTGGATTTTTTCAAATTCCGTTGTTTTTTGGCTGAAATGAAAACTCTCCAAAACGGTTTGTAATTCCTGATTCACCTGCTCTTCTTGTTGGAGCGTGGTATAATAATGGGGAGTGATTTCAATGGTATATTGGTAATTTCCGTCAATTTTCTGATACTGATAATTCAATTCATAACCGCCATACTGCTGGTAGATATAATCGCCTTCTGTGGGGTTGTCGGTTTCGTCCAAGGCGAAGGACATCACATCTTTGACAAGGGAATAAATATCTTCCATATTGTTGGAATGGGATTGATAGGTAATTTCAATTCGTTTGTCATGTTTCCGGAGAGAAGTTCTCACCGCTTCCACCACTAAATCCGCATTAGAAAAATAAATGCTCAAATCCTTCCTGACATCATAGTGCTTCGGAATGTGAAAGCAATTCATACAGATGATTGTCAATATCAGGGCAAATAATGCCATGATACAAAGCCCCTTGATTTCTTTCATTTCCGGAAAAACCGTTTCCAGACGGCGACAGCATTGGAATTGACAAGCAGTCTGTCAATGTCAATCCCAGCAGGACAGATATTCCGACAAGCAAGCGATTTTCCACACCCTTCATACAGATGTTTCTTGTAATCGTAACAAATTTCCTTTTTTTGAGATTCCGGTAAATTTGTGAGGATTCTCGAAATCGGCACAAATGCCGACATTCCGAAAAATTCACCGCCTGCGTAAAAATTCGGACAGACTTCCAGACAACAGCCACATTGCAAACATCTTGACGCTTCATAGGCAATTTCGCCCTCTGTATCGGTGATTTCATCAAACCATAATTTCAGGGCTTTCAGGTTCTCAAATAAAATGCTCCTGTCAACAATCAAATCCGCTACAATGGGGAACTTCCGGAGCGGTTCAATTTTGATTTCGTTGCATTTCATCAATGCACTGATTCTCACATCACAAGCCAAAGAGGGCTTACCATTGATAACCATAGCACAAGCACCGCATTTCTTTTGTAAACAGCTACTCTCCCAGCGAATTGGCAACTTGACTGGATTTCCTTCAATGTCTTTCAAGTCGGGAATCTGATTCAATGCCGTGAGAACAGATGCAATTGTCATGGTTTCATCTGCATCAAAAGCAATCGTCTGCCAATGCGCCGAAATTTCGGGGGATTCTTTGCGGAGAATGGTAAAATTCAATTTAGTTCGCCCTCCTTTCCGGCAATGCACGGAATGAAATATTCACTGTGTCATTTTCGCACGAACAAACGGTAACTTTTCGGAATTGTTCGTCTTTGTCGGGGTAGTCTTCCCGATAATGCGCACCACGGCTTTCCTTTCGTGCCAAAGCAGAAAGAAGCATTCCCTTTGCCAATTGCAAGCGATTTCTTTCACGAATGTTATAATTTCGTTCGTTTGCCAATTGTTGCAATTGATTCAAAGCATCCTGCAATTGTGATTCATTCCGAACAATTCCCAAAGCCCCAAGCAAAATTTGACTAATTTTCAAAATCAAGTCAGGGCTTGTCTCTTGCGTGAAATCATCATCGAATTTCTGAAATGTAACAGGCATTTCTTCAGATTCTTGCAAATGGTTCATGATAGTTTCCGCAGACTTCCGACCGCCGAACAATGCCCCTAACATCGAATTACCGCCCAGACGATTTGCGCCATGGTATTGGCAGGTACATTCTCCGGCAGCATAGAGATTTTTCATGCTGGTTTGATGGAGTTCATTGGTATCAATGCCACCCATGAAATAATGAATTCCCTCTTTGACAGGAATCGGCTTGAATTTGGGGTCAATGGCTAAATAGCGGATAATTTCGTTTCGCAAATCAGAAAGCTTGTTTTTCCAAGTGTCGTCGGGTAATTCCGTCATATCCAGATACACCCAACCGCCGTATTCTCTGCGGACGAAATACATTTCTCTTGCGACAACATCACGGGGCATGAGATTTTTTAACTCCGGATATTTTTCTTCCATAAAGTACCATTTTCCGCCGTTTCGTTCAATGTAAAGCCGGCCACCTTCCCCTCTTGCGGCTTCCGTAACAAGACAGCGTTTACCTGAAATTCCGATAGTTGTCGGGTGATACTGCAACATTTCGAGGTTTCCCAATAAAACCCCTTGTGAAAATACAGTTGCTGTCACGTCTCCGGAATTTTGTGTTGTGCCTGTTGTCATTGCCGGAAAGATGCCATTCATGCCACCAGTACACAACAAGACAATTCCTCTGAAATCGGCAATTTCTCCCGTGTAAACGTCCTGAATCCTTGCCCCCTGACAGATGTTATTTTCTGTCAGCAGATGCAAAAAACAATGATGTGACCATCTCTTAATGAGTCCTTTTGATTCGTATTTTCTTGCCTCATCAATCACGGCGGACATCATAATTTTACCAGTGCTACTTCTTGCATAGGCAGTGCGTTTTTTCTTTTGACCGCCGAAATTTCGTAGCACCAGATTCCCATTGTTTTTATTGAAAGGAACGCCCAACCCCTCCAACCAGCGGAGAATATCAGGCGCATTTTTCGTCAAGTTGTCAACAGCGTTCGGGTCAGCAAGAAATACACCGCCTTTCATGGTATCATAGAAATGATTTTCGGTGTTATCGTCTTCTCCCATGGTATTGAGTGCGCCATTGATACCGCCCTCTGCAAGGACAGACTGCGCACGTTCAGAGGGTTGTAATGAAATCAGATGAGAGGGAATGCCCTTTTCTGCTAATGTGATGGATGCAGAAAGTCCGGCAAATCCAGCCCCAATAATAATCACTCGATTCATAATGCCCTCCCTTTAAAATACGTTCCATCTCAGATAGTAGATAATGAATGCAATTCCCAGCAATACTAGTACAATCGACATTATCAGCAATATATCCACGAAAAATTCTTTTCCGCCCCTTGCACCTATGGCAATCATCAAAGGCTTGATGTTGGAAAGCACATGAACGGCGATTGAAACCACAAGTAATAATTGTGTTGCCAGTTCGAACCCCTCAAAGACGTGCAAACGTACCACTTCACCGCCATTTCCGGCGAATATTACCAAGTGACAGATAATAAATAGCATGATAGCAAATCCGCTGAACCGTCTCAAACAAAATAAATGATTTTCCTTGAAATAGGACGTTCCCGATTTTTGACAGGCTTTCAGGGTGTCGGCGGTCAATTTGCATCCTATCACGGTATGAATCAAAATCAATCCTGACATTATCGAAGCAAGCACTTTCAAAACCTGCGAACCGCCAGAAAATACCCCTGCAAGCTGAAACCCTCCTGCAATGGCATGAATCAAGAATAACACCACAATTCCCATGCTTAAAATGGCATTGCATTTTCTCATTCTGTCACTCCTTTCACATGGAGAACCGCCACATTATCGCTATCATAGACAGTGGAAGCAGTATAGAAATCGGCTAATTCCTCAGAAAGTACAATAATGTCAAATTTCCCATGTTCCGCCCTTGAAAGCATCAGAGTGCCGTCAATGGTATGAAGTTTCATTTGATTTTCAGGGAGTCGGGAGCGGTAACTTTGCGCCATCGTTGTGCCGTTGATGTCGCTTTTGGCGGTCATACAGTCAATATCTTCAAAGATGAAATCAATTTCCCGCCCTCCAAAGAAATCATACCACATTGCAAGGTTATCTTGGTCTGTGTGCTTGTCAAGGTTGAGGAGTACCACATAATCACCGGACGGCTGGTCAATGATAACAGATGCACTGGAAACCGCATCTGTCCCCTCTGCAATCGCCTTGAAATAGTCAGACGTGAAAAATGGTACTCCCAACATGAGAAACAATGAACCAACAACAATGAAAATATGTTTCAAGATGTTCATGGTTATTGCTCCGCCTGTTTCAGGGCAGAAGTAACAGCTTCCTGAAATTCGTTGTAATTGACAGTTGCACCGCTGATAGCATCTACTTCTTTAAGGTTTCCTTTTCTTACCAATTGTTCAGCGTAGTTATCACAAGCTGCACGAGCTTTTTGTGCTTTGTTGTAGAAGTCCTTATTAGCAATCACTCCGCCTTCTTTTCCATATTCTTCATCTTTGAGAGTGCCGTCAAGTTCGTAGGTTTTGAAGGTGCAAGCGGTAATTGCATTATTTTGAATGGTCAATTCTACTACACCATACCCATTTCCGGCGGTATCGCCCTCATCATCATTGACATAGTTTTCACTTTGAGCGGAATATGTACCGTCATTGTAGGATTTTTCACCGCATCCAGTCAAAACAATTGCTGAACCCATCAAAAGCAATATCATCCATTTTTTGTTCATTCTTGTGTCTCCTCCTTTCTGAAACTGTCACCTTCATCAAAATGAATTTTCCCTGTGAAATTTTCGTTGACAATTTCTTTGGCAAGCCGTCCGCTTCTCAAAACGAGGGTACGCTGTGCGACTTCTGCAACTTCGGGGTCATGGGTGACAACAATCAAAGTTGTACCTTCATTATGCAACTTGTGGAAGAGGTCAACCACAATTTCTTCGTTGGCTTCATCAAGGTTTCCGGTTGGCTCATCTGCAAGGATGATTTCAGGGTAGTTAATGAGCGCACGAGCGACACAAACTCTTTGCTGTTCACCGCCGGAAAGCTGGCTGGGCAGATGTTTTGCACGGTCAGCGAGTCCCACACGGTCAAGGGCTTCCAATGCTTCTTTTTCGTCGGGCATACTGTGGTAATACTGCGCCAACATGACATTTTCCACCGCCGTCAGATAATTGACAAGATGGAACTGTTGAAAAATCAAACCGATTTTATCACGACGAATTGTTGTCAGATTTTTTGCGTTTTCTTTGGAAATATCCACCCCATCAAGTAATACTTCCCCTTTGCTGGGCTTATCCATACAGCCGATAATATTCATCATGGTACTTTTGCCCGAACCAGAAGGACCCATAATCGAAACCCATTCGCCTTTTTCTACTTTCAGGCTCACGTCATCCAATGCATGGAGTTCGCCATAAATTTTATAAATATTTCTCAATTCCAATAAGCTCATGATTTTGATTCACCTCATTATGAATTATTCGCCCTTCAAAACAAGTGCTGGGTCAACATCTGTCGCACTTCTGATGGGCATTAAGCTGGAAAGTCCTGTGACAAGGACAGACACAATAATTGTAATTGGCACTAATAACGGACGGAATGCAATCGAGCTGCTGAATACATGAATGCTTACTTGCTGTGCAAACACAAAGCCCAACACAGAGCCTAATACTCCGCCTAATCCGCCAAGCAGAATGCTTTCTCCTAAAAATTCCTTGATAATACTGCTGTCAGATGCACCGATAGCCTTTCGTAAACCGATTTCTTTTCTGCGTTCTGTGACAACTGCGGTCATAGTTGTAGCGACACAAATCATAGTCAATGCTAATACAACGATAGTCACCAATAATACTAATGCCTGTAACTTTGACAATACTGTTGTTTCAGATGCTGTCACACGTTTCACCAATCTCGCCTTGACTGCGGATTGACTTTGATTAATTTTCTCCACATAGGAATTTACCACGTCTCCACCACCGGAAACGCTCAATTCTGCGACATCAATTGAACCCTTATTTTCCGTGAGTGCCTCCAAATCTTCCAGAGACATATAAATATAATCTTCTTCTGAACCACCTGTATCCAAAATACCAGTGATTTCGAAATCAATCATATTATCAAGGACAGTTTCATCTTCTGTTGCAACTGCACCTTCAGGAGTATAGCTTACTGTCAATATATCTCCGATTTTCAAGCGGAATGATTCAGCCACATTTGCACCTATCATCATTTGTTCCGAAGCTGTAGGGTAATCGCCTTGCACATTCCAATAAGGGCTGGTCAGTTTAACTCCCTCCATATCCGTACCAGCTACCACAATCGGACGTTCACGGATACGAATATTTTCATACCTGTAAGGGGTCATTCCAACTAAATCACCAGAAGAAATCAATTTTGCACTGTTTTGTACATCTTCTAAAGACATTTCTTCATCTGATGCCGTGAAAATCATATTTGCGCCGTAATTACGGAACTGTGCGCCCATCTGTCGGGGAACATCATAATAAATTGTGACCAGTCCAGAAAGTACGGTTGCACCAATCGCAATCGATAACAATGCAACCAGCATTCTGGAACGTCTGCGCATGAGAGATGCTGTAATCATGCGAATAAACATTTGTCTTTTCTTCATGCTATCACCCCATTATCTTCCACCGTGCAGAACTTCCGCCGGACGTAATCTCAATAACATTCGAATGGCTGGAATACTTCCGGCTAATGTCACCAATACCACCAGAATGGCTACAATTGGTATCACCATAGGTTTGAGTGAAATCGAAGAGCCAAATACTGTCTGTCCGATAATCTGCGCAAATCCGAACCCTGCGAAAAATCCGAGAATTCCCCCGAAAATTGCCGTAATGAAAATTTCCGTCAATACTAATCCAGAAATTGCCCCGTTCTGTGCGCCAATTGCCTTCATCAAACCAATTTCACTGCTTCTTTCCATAACACTAGCAGTCACCAGATTGCAGATACCCAATGCCGCACCTATCAAGCTCAAAATGGTAATCAATACCATTAACAATTTCGTCTTTTCCAGAATTGCGCCTTCTGAATCCGCCACCTGACGAACAGGCGCAGCAACAGAATCTGTGATAACTTCCTGAATTTGGTAACAAATGGAACTTGCATAAGCGGTACAATACCACAATTCATATTGACTAACTGTCAAGGAGCTAGGGTCTTGAGCAGCTTTAATGGCTAATTCATTATCAGGGGTTGTCAATGCGCTGACCTCGATGCTGTCAACACATCCGTCCAGATTTGCCAAAGCCTGTGCCGTATTGAGCGGTACAAATAATTGTTCATCTTCATCTCCACCAGCATCAAAAATTCCCACAATCCGGAAATTTCCATCTGATGCAGTGCCGTTGATATGTAATGTATCGCCAACATTGACACCGGTCTTTTGTGCTAATTCCGTACCAATCATAGCAATTTGTTCATCTTCGTGAGATTGTTCACTGAGCCATTCGCCGGACTGAATTTCCCACCAGCTTCTTAAACTTGCAATACCAGCATCAAGCCGTTCCCCTGTAGGGAGTTCCATGTGATGATTGAACCAGCTCCCGACAACCTGAACATTGTCCCCATTGTCCAGCGTTCCCTCAACAGTCAGGAAAGGCGCATAATCGACAATGTTAAACGCCCAGAATATGGTTTTAATCTTTCCGAGTTCATCTTCTCGCAGATATGCGCCGGAAGATTCTCCGCCTTCTACATCATACAAATCGTTCAATACCGAAGAGGATTTCGGAACAACGGTAATATTTGCGCCGTAGGTCTTCAATTCTTGATTCACCTTGTCTTCCACGTCAAGCATCACGCTCAACATTGCCGAAGCAAGAGAAGCACCCAAAGCAATGGTGAAAGCTATCATGAGCATTTTTTTCCATTGTCTGAGCAATGTCCCCTTAATCATTCTACCAAACATATTTTGAGTCCCTCCTTACTTCTTGAATTCTTTCTCATGTTCCAATAATCCGGCAATTGGTACACGAATACTACCATTTTCGATAGTGTACGGAATCACAATCGGATTGCATCCACCCTTGAAACCAATGGTATTGATATTCATAACCACGTCACAAAGGTTGCAGACAACTTGCCCATCTTTTTCATAATATCCAGTTTCACCGCAGATGTCACAAGCATCTAACCCAATCCCATAAGCCGAAGAATTCGGCTTTTTGATGACAATAAAGCGAATTTGTATGTTATTATCCGTCACATAGGCGAAACGGTGTAAATGTCCATCCTCTACCTGTTCGAACTTCACAACAACATCCCCGTCAATGATTTCCGCATCTTCCACCGGAGATAATTCCACTTCTTTGTTGGCAACTGCCTTTAAAACAGTAATATTCACTCCAGAAAGTACCAGACAAGCCATTACCAGCGCAGCCCATCTTTTTGTAACAATCCACTTTTTCTTAATTTTGCGGTGTTCTGCTGGAGTATTGTAGGGTTCATTGACATTCAGACTTTTCACCCATAAAATAACAGGAATTGCCACTGCCACAAAAATTCCCCCGAAAATGAACCATTGTTCATGATTAGATGAAAACTGTACAATCTTGAAAATGGAGAAATTTTCACCAAATTTGATATTAGAAATGATTTTCTTTGTGAGTAAAATTCTTAAATACATGGTGATTTGACGAATGGCATTCACGCCCAATCCAAGCCCCATCAATAACAATGCGGTTTTCGGCTGTAATCTTGCCATACCTCGATTCACTGCCAATCCTGCCAAAAATACCAGAATCATCCCGAAAACAATTCCAATGCACTTTGTTAAAAATGTTGTGGAAAGAACACTTTTTTCCGTCAGATAAATGTTATATGGATACGAAAGCACTGTCGGCAATGCATACATCAATGCACCAATTACAATTATCATTAAAAATAATAGTGGTATCACATTACCAGCTTTTTTGAGTGGTTTTCTCAATGCATGGAAAATGAAAAATAATACCAATGATGCCAACGAAAAGCCAAAAATCCAAAGTGTCCATGTGGATGTATTGACAAGTTTCGTAGCATTTTTTAAATAAGCCGTTACCCCACCGGCAAGGATTCCCAATACCAGCCCCAATATCATGGGAATTTTCCGTGTTTTCTCATATGCCGAATGAGTAAAGCCGAAAATCAACCCAACAAGGATTGTTGCTGTAATCAACCCTTCTGTTGTATCGACAAAATATTTCAGCATTTCAAGACCTCCTTTTTGATTGAATGTGAAAAATACAGATTCCTATATTTTGTATACAGTATCAATTTATATACAAGATATAGAAGTCAAAATGCCCCCTAAATAACGCACAAACGCACCGTGCGAAAATCGGCACGGTGCAGATTGTAACATCAAATCATAATCATTTCCAGAATTACCATTCCTGCGGAATGTATTCCCAACCCTCATGAGTAACAGTCAGGTTGCCATCCTTGAAATATTCGTCAAAGCTTCCGCCAGGGCCTGTTTCAGAGTCAATGTGCAACAGATAACCATTTTCCTCAGGGCTATGGAATGTGAACTCTAATGTATAAGTACCAGCATCAGGCAACTTTACATTTGCACCATAGTGAGGACCATCAGAAGCACTCATTACCATGAAAGAACCCTCAGCGGCAACGTCTCCGCTTTCCTCGTTGGTAACTTTATAGTCAACAGTCATATAAGGAACCCAGTCACCAACACCGAAACCAAGGTTATTTTCCAGAGCGGAAACATCAGCTTCCAGATGGATGTTGAAATCTTCAATGGATTCATTACCACCGGACATAGGAACAGGCTGGAAGTAAACTGCGGATACATTCAGGAAACCAATTTCTTCATCTTCAAAAATCGGATATTCTGTGAAACCTGCATCAGCTGCGCCATCATCAGCAGCATCAGACTTTACTTCTGCGGTAGCCTCTTCTGCTGCGGAATCTTCATCAGCTGCACCGTTATCAGCAGGGAAATCTGTTGCGCTGTCTTCAGCCGGAGCTGCTACACTGCTATTATTTTCTGCTGTAGGTGTGCTACTGCTTTCGTTTGTACCGCCACAAGCTGCGAGGGACAGAGCCATTGAAGCAACCAGAGCAATACCAATGATTTTCTTTGTCATTTTCAATTACCTCCTAAAGATGTGAACAATTAAAACTGTTCGTTCTCCCAATAACAGGGAATATTTATCTATCATTCCGGAAATCGGAACAATAAAGCGAATGTTTCAGGCTTTTGCAGGAGCTTTTTTCTCTGCTTTTGCCTTTTTGGGTTTGGGTTTGAGTTCTGTTTCGTATTCTTCCTGTGTCTCTGTCAGGTAGTGAATCCCCTCTGCAATGCTAATGAATGCAGGAATCAAAGACCAACAGAAAGCGAAATATACCAGCCCTTTCCCATATTTGCCTTGATAGAATTTGTGAATTCCCAAAGCACCGAATACAATTGCCAAAATTCCGGCTGTATTCTTGTTGTTTTTCTCCCATTTCTGCATAACGAAAATCATCAAAGTGATGAAGATTAACAGCAACTGCGGAATGAGTGTTTCATAGCAAGGATAAACTCCCAATACATCAAATACATCATTGAATGGGATAATCGCCTGCAACCAGTCAGGGGAAGTCATGTCAATGACATCGCCTTCGATTAACTCCTTGACACCTGAACCAAGGAACGAAATGGACATCACAAACATTAAAATACTCGTTCCCAAGAAAAACGGACGAATCGGAAGCTTCACGCTCAAGAATCGGATTGCAAGGAACACAAACACCAATACAATACAACCAACTCCAAAACCAGCCCATACCCAGCTGACACTTTCTGCATCTGCTAATAATGGCTGATAGAAGAGGATAACTTCTGCACCCTCTCTGAATACTGCCAAAAAAGCGGTGAATGCCAATGTAAACATACTACCCGTTTCAGCAGACATTTTAATCTGGTCATCAATGTACTGATTCCATGCATCTGCCTCGGCTTTTGATACCATCCAGTTACTTACATAGAACAATACCAATACAGCGGTTAAAGCCGTCACACCCTCAATAATTTCCTGATTGGCTGTATTTGCCAATTTCAGCAAACTCAATAACCATGCACAAACAAAACTTGCACCAATCGCAAGGACACTGCCCATGTAAACATATTTCAGCTTATCCTTGTTACCGGATTTTACCAGATAGGCAATAATCGCACCAACTACCAGAATTGCTTCCAGACCCTCACGGAGGATAATCCCGAAGCACGCAAGGAACGTTACCATTGCATTACTTCTGCCGGAAGTAACCGGCTGTGGGGCTTCTGTGGTAGTTTCAACCTCTGCACTGTCGCCATCTTCAACAGGGGTTTCCTCATCAGCGGAAACAACCTCTGTTTCAGGCTCAGGCTCTCCAGTAAGGTTCAAACCGCTTGCACCCTCATCCCCGATACCGTCAAGGTGGTTCGCCTGTATGTGGAGAATTTCACTTAGTTGGTTGAATTCGCTTGCAATTTCCTCAGCAGACGCACCATTCTTGACAGCTTTTCGAGCCGTTTTGAACTGCAATTCTGCTTTGCTGACTTCCGAACCAGAATAGCCATTGACATTTCTTTCAAATCCAGAAGTTTCATAGTAGAAGTTGTAAGTATTTCTTGCAGCTTCATAAGCTCCTGTCTGGTCTCCGCTGGTGTACATCTGATAAGATGCCTCCAGCACTGCATCAATGGCGTTCGCTTTGTCCTGCCAACTATTGTTAGGTTCTCCGGCGGCTACATATTCCTCCCATGATGCATAATATTCCACTGCCGCAGAAACCGGAATTCCGACAGAAAAATACAACATGAAAAGAACTGCAAAAACGACTGCAAATATGCCTGATAATTGCTTTCGTTTTATCTCATAGTACATTTTTTGAATTACTCCCTTCCCATAGAATCAATATTTTCTGTAAGAAATACACAAGAAATATGTTAGTTTTCGCTAACCTATGTTGAAAATAGCCTCCTTCCATCATGGAAGGAGGAGGGCTGTCAGTCTTTCGATAGACAGCCACGAAATACCCTGCTTTCTTTTCAATTTGCATAAGCTTACTATCTCATTCACTAGGATTCAAAGGTAAGTCATAGGTAATAAAATTTCAATTTATGCCGAATTTCAAAGAAACTTACAGATTACTCTACGTTTGACATTCTAGCACAATTTTTGATTTTCGTCAAGCGTTGTTACCCTATTGTCATGATTATTCGTCACTCAAACCAAAAAAAGCCCTTTTATACAGGCTAATATTGTTCATAACTTCCATTCTTTTGGATGATAGTTACCCTTATGCAACAATCACATAAAGTCTTGCATTTTTTACAAAAATATGTTATGATAACAATATACCACTTATAGAAAGGAAAAATGCAGTATGCGTTATCATTTTATGAAAATCTTTTGTTTGTCTGCTGTCTTGCTTTTGACCGGATGTGCAGAGGGAGAAGCGGAAAATCCGTCAATTGATACCAATGAAACAGAAGCCATTCAACAAGATGAAATTTCCATCGAAAATGAAGCCCCACAAGAAGAAACGCAGTATATTTCCCCCTTTCCAGATATTTTGAGTTTCACTGCTGATACGCTTGACGGTGCGACCATCACAGAAGAAGAATTATCCCGTGCGGATGTCACAGCTATCAATATCTGGGCAACCACCTGCCCGCCCTGCATTCGTGAAATGCCGGAAATTGCCCAATTGCAAGCATCTTTACCGGAAAATGTGCATTTTATGACATGGTGTCTAGACGGTATGTTCAATACAGATACTGTGAAACAGATTATGAATGATTCCAATTTCATGGGTATTACTTTGATTGCCGGAAATGGAGACTTGAATAACCTTGCAGGCAATATCATGTATACCCCAACTACCATTTTCGTGGACAGCACAGGGCATATCATTGGAAGGGAAATGATTGGTTCTCCAGAAAATGCCGTGGAAGCCTACAAAGAGGGCATTAACAATGCACTCCGTCAAATTGGCAAGGAAGAAATTGCATAAAAAAGAAACTGCGGTCAATTTCATACCGCAGTTTTTTCATTATGTTGTGATGACTTTATTCTGCCTGAATTGGTAAGCTCACCAAATCAACAAGGGATTTCAGGATATTCAAAGCATCTGCATCATCCACTGTTCCATTTAAGTCAACATCAGCATTTTTCTTGCCGTCTCCTTCAAGGTCTAAAATCCCAAGTAAATGCTGATTGAGTGTCAGAACGTCAGCAATATCAACAATTCCATCTGCATTCACATCCCCATAAGTGACAGATTCAATGGGTTCTAAACCTGTTGTATTGACGATTACAGGAAGTACAGGCTTGACAATATTCAATGTATCAGAAACGGCACTGACAACATATTCACCAGCATCAGCAAACGTAATTTCAACATAGCCGTTTGCATCCGTGACAAAATCGGTTTGTTCGCCGTTGATGGTGATAACAGCTCCTTCAACAGG
>Ga0326511_10000317_pt1 | contig 41293 bp, 50 predicted proteins | sample 0_2496_0518_D_FD_203701 | JGI IMG/M metagenome (GOLD analysis project Ga0326511, IMG submission 203701) | Bovine rumen microbial communities from UC Davis, California, United States - 0_2496_0518 | ecosystem: Host-associated > Mammals > Digestive system > Stomach > Rumen | place: USA... | reverse complement strand
ATTACCCTGCCGATTACGATTGCTCAGTGTCTCCCATCCAGTACGACCCGGACAAACCTGCGTACTTCGTGAAGTTCACTTATGTCTGTACTGTTAATAATAATTACTAATCATGTATATTAAAGGACAAAATCTCCGTATCAGCGTCGGCGGTAAATATATCGCAGGTGCTACTTCTTGTTCGGTACACGTCGCACAGAAGACAGAGGATGCAAGTACAAAGGACTCCACCGGCGACTTCGATGAAAACGAGGTGGTCGGCCTGTCTTGGGATGCTTCCTCTGACTGCCTGGTAGAAGCCGATGACACCGAAGCTACGGGTGGCCTTTCGCTCTTCGACCTCTGTATCTCCAAGCAGCCTGTCGATTTCTCCTTTGACGCTACCAGCGGCGACAAGAACCGCACAAAGGGCAAGGTCTATTATAGCGGCAAGGCGCTCGTGAACGACGTGACAGCAACCGCACAGAACAAGCAGAACGCAACCGTCTCTGCAAAGTTCCTCGGTACTGGTGCGCTCACTAAGGGCACCACCGAGGGGGCAGGCTAAACCGGCCATTCATAAAGTTTCATAATATAACGTTCATTACAAGCCCGCCGCCTCTTGGCGGTGGGTTTCTTTATTTCATCATCATGGAAAAGACAAAAAAGACATCCACCAAGGCTCCGGCCACTCCAAAGTACGTTAAAGGCAACACGGCCACGGTCATCATCAACGGCCAGCCCGTCGATCTCAAATATAGCTTCGCCACCGAGGTCAGTTTCCGCAAGATCTCCGGCAAGAGCATCGAGCATCTCGACCCCGAAGATGCCTCCGACCTCGTAGCCCTCTTGGTCTCTTGCGAAATGGCAGCCTACACGCCAAAGGGCGAGGACATCCCCGCCGATTCTGAAACCATTCTCAACGATGCCTCCAGTCAGGAGCTGCTCACCGCTTTTGAAGCCTGCTTCTTCATTCGTCGCGCCTGGTACAAGGTTCCTGAAGAAGCCGTCGAGAAAAACGAGGAAGGAGCCCCCGCAAAAAACTGACTACCACCTACGAGATTTATAGCACCCTCGTAGGTGAGATTGGCATCCCGCGCAACGTCCTTCTGAACGACCTTTGGTATTGGGAGATCAAGGCCATCATCGCCGGGTATCGCAAGCGAGACCAGCAGGCCTGGGAGCGCACGCGCTGGCAGACCTTCATGTTGATGCACAACGGCATTGTCGATCTCTCGAAGGCTGGCATCACGTCTCCCCTCGACCTCCTCCGTTTCCCTTGGGACACCGAAGGCGACGACGATTCCCCCGCCTCCGATATGCCCACCAAGGAAGAGATCGAGCAACTCCGCAAAGAGCTCAACGAGCACAACGCCCGCCTTGCGGCATCGTCCGCCCCGGTTCAGTAGGCCGCTGCTTTGCAGCGGCTCTCTGCTCGCTCCGGGTCCGCGCGGTGCCCTTTAGGGCGCCGTTCCCGCTCCCGTTCGGTAGGTCGCTGCTGTGCAGCGGCTCTTCGTCTGCTCCGTTCCGTGCGGCGCCCTTATAAGGCGCCGTCCTTTTTGGTTAACCCTGTAAACCATTTTGCCCGCATGTTAGAACCGAGCCTTTAGGCGTCTTTCGTCAATCGGTAGCCCTTTTGTGCTCAATTGCCCGTGCAATTTGTCTCAATCGCCCGTGCAATTTTTCTTTTACATTTTTCCGGGTTCTAACAAAGCTTGGAATATGTAATAAAAACAGAAACAGCTTTATAACTTAATTTTGACATAAGCATCAGCGTCCAGCGGGGCGCTTGCCCCGGCTTCTCAGCCGGGGCTTTTTCTTACCATTGTTTTTCTGCTTTTTCTCCCCAGCTATCATCTATCCCTATCGACATCCCTTGCTGGCTACCAAACAGATTTCCGTGAAGCGTTGTTTCTCTGTTCCTATACAAAGGAACATTTTCTGCTGTCACGCTTTCTGTTTTTGTTGCTGTCTTGATGCTGACCGTAACATCCGTTGTCCATGTTTCCGGGCTTATCGAAAATATACCTACAGTCTTTGTGCCATCCGAAATGTCAACCTCGAAATTTTGCTGTGACATGTCCGCCGCACTCCCATCTATATAGTCGATCCCTTTGTACCAGTTCCCTGTCTTGATGCTCATCGTCTGTGCGTCCGCTGGAACATCATCATCTACGCTCACCTTCAACTTGCACGTGGCCCTACCGAGCGTCACATTCGTGGCAGAAGCCGCCCGGCTGACATCGACCGCAAGGCTTTTATAGAAGGTATCGCTCACCTTCGCCCACGTTATTTTGTGGTCGTTCGTGTCCAGTGTGGCACCGTCACCCCTACTGGCCACAAAGTAGAGCTCATGTTCACCTTGTGCAAAATATGCACTAACTGTCCCGAACCCTGCCTCGCTGCTCTCCTGGTGGATCGTCTGCTTGAGTACTCCGCCCTGATAGTCCAGCATCCAAAGGTCTGTGAGCTCTTTCTCATTAGCACTTAGCCCCGCCCTTGTCTCGTAAGAGACAGAACTATTGACGTTAAACGTCAACATCTTGCCCTCTGATGTCGATAATTCGTCATCCTTTGCGCACCCGGCGAGCATTGCCAACATCGCCATTGCTGCGATCGTTCCTTTCTTCATCTTCAACACGATTAAAGTCATCGAGCACGCTCTGCGTGAGTACCTTGGCATACCGTTGCGTCTGCTTGATATTCGTGTGTCCGAGCATCTTGGCCACGTTCTGTATCTTCGCGCCCTTGGCCATCATATAGGTGGCGAAGGAGTGCCTGGCTAAATGTGAGTGCAACGGCTTGTCGATACCGGCCACCATCCCGATCGCCTTCAATGCCTTGTTGTAGTCAGCGTTGCAAATCGTCGGCAACTTCATGCCGTATCGCTCCAAAATCCTCATGCACTCATCGCTGAGCTGCGTGATATACTGCTTTCCGTTTTTCTCACGCTCCCCGATGCAAACCCACCGTCCATTAATCAACTGATAGTCGGAAAAGTCGAAGGCCTGCGTGTCGGCATAGCTCAACCCGGTGTGCATCTGGAACACGAACAAATCCCTTGCAGTTGCCATCATGGAGCCTGCCACGGGGTGTATGCTCTCTATAGCATCCATCTCGCCCTTGGTCAGAAACTCGGTGTTGCCATTGTCGCCCCGCTTGAATCTGCCCTTGAGCTTGTCATACGGGTTCCTCGCTATCTTATCAAACAGCACGGCCCGGTTGAGAAGCGCTTTCAAACACTTATGGTAGTTATAAACTCCCGCGTCGTTAATGAGTGCTTCATCGCTCCCGATCTTCGCCTTGGCATCGCCCACCGGCTTACGTCGTTGGTGCAGCCACTCATCCCATCTGACAATCCCCTCGACGCTCAGACTCTCCCAGCTCATCATCTTTCCATATTCCTTGAGCCGGTAAAGCATGGAGAGGTAGTGCTTCTTCGTCCCTGGCTTGAGTTGTAACGATGGTATCTGTTCCTCGATCCATCGGTACATGTCCGTGTCGTGTTGCTGTTCATCCTCGGCCATCTCGAAGATCTCCCGCCGGATGCTCTTACCGTCGAGCTTCACGTTGTTTTCTATCCTTTTCGTTACGACTGCCACGGCCTTTCTTCTCAACGTTTCCAAATATTCGACAAGTTCAGGCGCGTCCGCCCGGTTGATGATCTCACCGTGCGAAAACTCGCTTTTCCGAACCTTCACGCCCGTAGCAATGAATATCGACGCATTCCCGTTCGTGATTCTGATCTCTACCGGTCCTTCTTGTCCGGCCTTGGTGCGTCCTCGATGATCATAAGTTAGTGATATTTTCATTTTCTTCCTCCTTCCATGTCTTGTTTTCTTTCGTTGTTTCTTTCGTTGCCTTTCTTTTCCATGTTCCTTTGGATCTTATAAAGATTTCCGTCTTAACGTTTCTTTGCTCTAATGTTAAAACCGTGCCTCTAAAACTTGCCCCACCCCCATATTCATGGGGAGAGTTTTGGCAATTTTACCTGCACCAAATCCCCTAAAATCCCCTAACATCTCCTTTCTTCCTTTTTCTGTCCCCTTTCTATAACTCGTTATTTACTAAAGCAAAACGAGGAGATCCCAGTATCTGCTGTTATCCCCTCGTTTCCTTGCTGTGACTCGCATGGGGTCACTTGCGTTTCTGTTGGCTCTCCTCATTTTCAATCAGTTGCGTCGTCGCAACTGTGAGAATGGGGAGAGTTTTGGCAGATGGGGAGAGGGAAGGGATGGGGATAGGTAGGGCTAAAATGTTAATTTTACCGTGGTGGGTGTGATTGTGACAGACGAAAAGAGCTGGGAGGCACGGAGCTTGCAGTTGATGCTTATTATTTTTGAAGCAATGCCGGAAAGGGCGAAAAGGCCGCTGACGTACCAGAAAGGTTTCTGATTGTCGGCGTCGTCCATCGTGGCTCCAACGATTGCCGTTACTGCCGCGCCTCCAGCAAGTCCGAGGGCAAGGTTGTCAAAGTGTGCCGACTTTCGGAGATATTCTGCACCGAGGTGGATCGGTGCGGTGGGGTTGACGGTTGCAAGTTGCTGGAGCGTGTAGGTGCGCTGCACGGCTGCGAGTGAGTCTGAAGATTGTTGGCCGGTGGCGGTGTCTCCTGCCTTCTTGGTGAGCCTGTAGGTTTTAGGCTTTCTCACGTTGGAAAACTGGTAGATGTCCTGCGCGCTCATGGTGATGGAGACGAGCGCAAGTGCGGCTGAGATTACTAACTTTTTCATTTTCTTGTTCCTTTCTTTTTGTTGTTATTATTATTCGGTTCTGCTTTTTCTGTTGGCATGTCCTCTGCCACCATTGCATCGTAGGGCTGGCCGACGTTGCGGTTGACTGCTTCGAGGCGGTTTGTTTCTTCGAGGCGGTCGAGGCGGCGGGCGAGGTCGGCGATGCGGTCGTTGATGGATGAGAGGCTCTGCGTGATGGTGAGGGCGGCACTGAGGATGGAAGTTGTTGCGTTCGTCATGGAACGGGAGGACTTCTCCATGTCGGTGCGGGACGACTCGAGGTCGGCGCGGATGGTGCGGATCTGCTTGAGCTCGGATTCCAGGTCGAGGCAAAGGGTGGCGTAACGATCCTCCAGGGCTTGCGCGAGCGATGGGGATGTGCTGCTCGGTGGAGTTGTTTGCGCTGGCGCTTTTGCCGGTTGTGCTTCGGGTTCGTCTTTGTTCAGCATGCTGCCCTCACCTGTCAGGAGCCAGCCGAGGGAGATGAATGGGTAGCGGGCAGCGATAGCCTTTAGCAGGCGATCCGTGAGAAACTTCGGGTCTCCATGTATGGCACGACTGATGTTTTTCTCATTACGCTCCAATGCGTTAGCGAATCCTCTCTGGTTCTCTACTGCGTGCGTAAATACGAGATAGTTATACACTTCTTGTACTCGTTCTTGTTTATTCATTACTACACTATTTTATAATAATAGTTAAAATACTACCTCAAACGGTACAACCTACGGAAATATTCCGTATCTTTGCAAGCGAAAACAATAAGTAAGTACAATTTACCATCTGTACACGTTGTATCGACTAAGTTTGTATTTGATAACTACTTTCTTTGTCATTATAACGAATAAAGACGGCAATTTGTTACACGCTAATAAGTAATTTAACATTTCTATGAAAAGGCAAGCAGGAACAATTACTCGCGGTGACATCCGGGCCATCAAGCCCGGCCAGACGAAGATCTTCGCCTGTGGAACTGCAAGGGCACGTGAGAGCGGCAAGGTGGTCGCCTATCAGGTTCAGCGCCTCGACGGGATCAAGGTGAAGATTGTAAGAAGCCCGGATCCGACGATTCTGTGCGTGCAACGGGTTTATTAACTTCTTAATGACGGGGACTATGACATTCGATAAAGCTACAAGGCAGGCGATCTGTGAGGCAGTGAGTCGGGAGATCGCTAAGCAGATGGAAGACTATCAGGAGCGGTGGTTGACCGCTGAGGAGGTGTGTAAGACTTTCGGCATGATCTCACCCGACTGGCTGAAACGATACGGGCACAAGCTGCCACGCGAAAGGATGGAGGTCACGGACTCGAAGACGGGGAAGGTGACGGCCTCACGGTGGGGCTACCCGCTACACCGGCTGCAAAGATTTTTTGCAGAACATGAGAACAAAAGCATAACTATATAAAACGAAAAAACTATGAAGAAGATTTGGGAAGACTTGAAGGCTGAGGGGCTCAGCAAGAAAGAATGGCTCATTTACGGGTTCCTCTATCCGCTGGGGATGTTGGTTGTCCTTATTGCGGCAAGCGCAATCGAATAGCAGAGGGCCGCTGCACAACAGCGGCATACCGAACGGCTAAGCGGTAAAAACGTAAAAACAAAAATCACAGAAAAGATGCAATACTTTGTAACGGTAACAACACACGCGAACAATGCCAAAGGCAAATGGGTCGCAGAAAATATACGCACTCTGCTGCACAAGACGATCGTAAGCGAGGACAACTTGCCAGAGATGCGGAAGTGGATACATAATGTTATCGAAATCGCTAAAAAGAGCTTTCCACGCTGCAAGTTCGACCAGCTTGAGGAACATGAAGGACCAAAGGGATCGGTGCTCGAAGGGCTGATAACTATCACCTACTCGGCAAGGGAAAATCCCGTCTACCCTGATGTCATCATCAACATGACACCGGCCTGGGAGGTGCAATTCTAAGCTAAGAATGAGGGGAGGAAAATAAAGGCTAACATAAACTTTAAAAATACAAAGAAAATGGAAATCGAAGGATTCATTACAGAGGAGTGTCCGATTAAGAGCGGAACAAGCGAGAGAGGGCCGTGGAAGATTGCCGGCTATGTACTGGAGACCATGGAGAGCTTCCCGAAGCATATCTACTTCGAGGTCAGTGACGGCATGGACAACCGTATTGCTCGACTGAATATCAAGAAGGGCAAACGGATGAAGATTTTCTTCGACATCAATGCCCGCAAGTATGAAGACCGGTGGTTTAACGCGATTCGTGCGTTTGACGCAAAAGAAACGGGCTACGTGGGCAGTAATACCACCAACAACGAAATAAAGGCGTGACGCGCCGGAAAACGGCCAAAATAACGATATTTTGATATGAGCAATAAGATACCAGCGCCACCGACGGGGGAAGCGACGCTCGACAGCAAGTTTGAGCGGAGCTTTTTCGACGATACCGTGGCCTATCAGGAGCCGCCCTTTCTCTTCGAGTTCAAGGGTGTGGGCTTCTCTCCATTAGGAGGTATTCAGGCGCTGAGTGGCCAGAAGAAAAACGGTAAGAGTATTTTTGCCTCGATCCTCATGGCCACGGCGCTGAGCTCTGGGAGCAGTACGAGCCGGTTTGCCACTCGCTTTCCCGGGCTGCGGTTGCGGCAAAGCACGATCAACCTGTTGGGGCATGAGCCACGCGTGCTGTACGTCGATACCGAGCAGGAGAAGGAAAACACCGACAAGGTGATCGAGCGTGCGAAGTGGCTGGCAGAGATGGAGAGCCACGTCCACAACGAGCGACTGACGATTCAGTGGCTGCGCGCTATCCCGGAAGACGAAGACCCGGCCGAATACCGCAAGCAGGCCTTGCTTTATGCGATCGACAAGGTGCATCCCGACTTGGTGCTCATCGACGGCATCCGCGACTTGGTGCATGACTTCAACGACATCGGCGAAAGCTCAAAACTTATCAACGAGCTTATGGCACTATCGACAAAGCACAATATGTGCGTATGGTGTACGCTTCATATGAACCCACGGCCATCCAACGATGACGAAGAGGGAAAGATGCGTGGACACCTTGGCACCGAGCTCGGCAACAAGGCCTCGGACATCTTCACGATGAGAAAGAAGAAAAACAAGGCTACGGGGATCGTCTCCTTCACGATGCAGCAACTCGACGCTCGCGGTAAGGACGTGGACGACCTTGAGCTCACGCTTAACGACGATGCAGGCGACAAGCTCGGAGCACCGATCATGCTGGACGCACTGCCACAAGGTCCTTTTACGGCACCAGAGTCTCGCGAAATGAAGATTATCGATCTTTTGAAGGGTCTTGAGTGGAAAAAGAACGGCTTGGGTAGGTCTCAGATTTATGACGGGTTTATAAAGGCTGGCATAACAAGCCACCGAGATCAAGAAAACTATTTGAACAAGGCCTTGGACATGGGCGTTCTTGAACAGCCGAAACGTCGCGGTCCTTATTTCTTCAACAAGAAACTGGCTGACGGTTGGGGTGCTGACCCACTCGGAGGTTCAACAACAGAAAAAGACAAAGCACCATTCTAACAAAAACGATTTCAAAATGATGGTTATTCTTAATTCTTTACAAACGCAAAAAATCACAGAAAGTGCCCCGTGCGTCCTGCCTTTGCCTCATACCCCTATTTATTCTTATATAAGAATAAATGGGTATGAGGGCAAAGACGCGCATGCGCCCGCGCACGCACGCGCGATATACTATGTGTTTGCCTTTATGGATAGCCCCATGTAAATCCCACTACAAAAAAATAAAAATTATGGACGATCTGACGATACAAAGAATAAAGGACGCTGCCGACATCGTGGATGTCGTCGGGAGCTACGTTGAGCTTCACCGTAAAGGCCAGAACTGGCTCGGCCTGTGCCCGTTTCACAACGACCGGCACCTTGGATCCTTTGTCGTCAGTCGGAATAAAAAGAGCTACCGCTGCTTTTCGTGCGACGCACACGGAGACGCGATCGACTTTGTGATGAAGATGGAGCATGTGGACTTCCTGCAAGCCTGTAAGATGTTAGGCCAACGTTACGGGATCGAGACCGACGGCCGACCGACGAAGAGCTGGACGCCCAAGGCCGTGGTCAGGAAGCCGGTAGTGGAGAAGCCCTATCTTGAGCTGCCGCTTCAATACGCCATCGCCAAACGAAACACCGAGGGCGACACCCTTTGCAACTGGTTACGGTCGCTGCCATGGGACGATGAGCAGCGCAAGCGACTGCCGGTGATCCTCAAGGACTATGCGGTGGGACATGCCAAGCAAGGGCACACCATCTTTTGGCAATTCGACTATGACGGGAAGCTGCGGACGGGCAAGATGATGCTGTACAAGAAGGACGGGCACCGTGACCATGACACACCGGGCAACTTCCATTGGATCCACAATCTGTTGCAACAAGCCGGAAGGGTGAACCTTGAAGCAACGCCTTATAAGACCTGCTTCTTCGGTCTCCAGATGCTGAGCCTTGCGCCTCACGCTACGATCAATATCGTGGAGAGTGAGAAGACCGCGATCATCTGTGCGACGTACTGGGGGCTGACCGAGGATAGCCTTTGGGTGGCCTGCGGGGGTATGACCTACCTCACCAAGGAGCGGCTGCAACCGCTGATTGACGAGGGACGGTATATCCAACTCTTCCCGGATCACGACGGCATCGAGCGGTGGACAAAGATTGCCAAGGCCATCGGCTATAAGCGACTGAGCATCCGCACCGACTTTGTGACCAAATATTGGAAGCCAGAGCTCGGACCTAAAGCCGACATCGCTGACATCCTCGTCAGGCAGATGACAACGGGGGACGAAGAGAAGCCAAAGACTCACAAGGTCGCGGACACCTTAATGGAGCGCGGGCAACGATGGGTCGAGGAGTTCGCTAAGCGCAACAAAGACTTTGCCAGGCTGCGGGATGAGTTGAAGTTAGAATTTGTAAGATTTCTTTAAATAGATGGAAAACAACAAAGAATATAAAAGCATTGCCACGAAGGTCAGTCCTGAAGCCTACGAGCTGTTGGGGCGGCTGGCACGCAAGCACGGGGTGAAGGTGTATGAGCTCTTGCAAAATGCCGTGAGCGTCTTCATTCGGTACATGAGCGACCAGCACAATCTGACCCCAGAGATGGAGGCTGCCATGACACTCTTTGAGCACATGGTAGGGTGGAAGGAAGCGCTGAACCTTGCTGACCCATCCGTGCGGAAGCAGATCTGCGAGGCGACCTACTACCTTTGCGATGAGCGCGGCAAGAAGCACGGGAAGGTAGCGGTACACGTCAAGACTCCGTGGTTCGGAGATTGGAAGCAGACCGAGAACACCGCCACGATCCTTGAGCGTACCTTCGAGAACCTGCTGCCGGAGCTCTACCGACGGCTGCGGGCCTTAGCTGCTGACAACGGGTACCAGAGCATCCTCCAGCTGATCACCATGCTGGTGAGCAATGCTGAGAAGGGCGACATGATGCGGGACATCCGGGAAGGCTTCGAGGACTGCTACCGCACCGACTTCGGCAAGCCTTTAGCCTATGGGGAACGCACCAAGCGCAAGGCACACTACTCGGTCACGGGAGAAGAAGCCAAGGCCTGTAAGCAACAGACTATTCACTTCGAGGCGGGCGACGTGCCAGACCTGCCGGAGCTTAACACCAACCGTAAAGACCAAGACGATGACAAGGCATAGCAAACTCTATCAGCACTTGATGAACTCGAAGCGGTGGAAGGAGCTGCGACTGAAGAAGCTCCAGGCGAACCCCTTGTGCGAGCGACATCTGAAAGAAGGCAAGGTGGTAGCTGCCACGTGCGTGCATCATATCGTCGAGGTCGAGAGCGGACGGACACCGAGCCAGTGCGAGACGCTCTGCTACTCCTGGACAAACCTGATGAGCCTCTGCCGCGAGTGCCATGCCGAGATACACCGGGAGGCCGGTAGTCATACCAAGGACAACCACCAAGCGAGAGAGCAGCAACGGCTTGATCAGTGGATCGCAAGACTGCGAGGCGGATAGAGACCCCGGGGTATGTTTTTATTTAGGGGGAGGGCCAATAATCGGAAATACACGTGCCCTCCTTCGAATTGAGACACTAATTTTTCAAAAACCCGTTTTTCAAGCGCGCTGCGTCGGCGGTCCTTGGACTACAGGCACGGCGGGATGGGCGAACGACCACCATTCGGGTGCTGCCCCACTTGGAGCGGAAAAAATTTTTTGAGATATGCCAAAAAGGAATTTTATCAATCAGAAGTTGCCCTTGCAGCAGCCGGACTGCTGCGCCGAGTGCCCGCTGCTTGGGATCATCCCGCAAGAGGCGCGGAAATATGGCAGCTATGAGACCCTCGTATGCCTGGGGACGATGGATGCCATGACACAGAGGCAGAGCAAGATCAGGGCGAGCAGGCGAGACAGCAAGCACCCGCTGCACCGGTACTGCGATACCCGGTGGCAGGCGTGGACGCTGCTCGAGGGACATGAGTTCCCCATCTCCATCGAGAGCTACAACAGATACCGGCTGCCGTATGAGATGAGCTTCCAGCCGCTGATCCGGTTTCACAAGAGGGGACGGCCGAAGAAGGAGAAGGGAGCCGCTGCACAGCAGCAGCCTACAGGACGGAGCGAGGACGGCGCTCTGGAAGGGCATCAAACGGAACGGAGCGATGAACAAGAAACAACAAACAATAATAACGACAAGAACGACTATGAGAATTAAAGATCTTAAAGAGTACAAAACTCGCTTACATAGATTAGTTAGATATATGCTTGGAGCTGAGCTTGTTTTGGCGTTCCCCGCTTCATTGGTCTGCGCTAACTATTTGGCCATTTCGAGTAATTCGATTTTCAAAATTTTCTTGGTGGCTTTTATTGACATTTTGACTGTACTGGTAATTTTGGATATAATACTTTCAGATTAATAAACTATGAACACAGAAATGTTGAACGCGCTGAAAGAGAAGGCGCACAAGACGGCCGTGGAGCGCGGCTTCTATGAGGAGGTAAAACCGGATGCTTTCTACCTTGGCCTCGTTATGAGCGAGGCGGGAGAAGCCATCAATGCTGACCGAAAGGGGAAGCGCGCTAATGTTGTAAGATTTTCGGAGGATATGGAGCTTGGGCATCCTTTCAAGGAGAGCTTCGAGAAGCATATCAAGGACAGTATGGAGGATGAAATCGCTGATATAGTCATCCGGCTGCTTGACTTTTCGGGGTTGAAGGGGTACACACTATTAATTTCTGGGCACTCAGCCTTGCCTTCAACTGCAATTGTAGATGAGTTCGCAAGCAATGGTTTGTCCGGTACTCTTTTCGCACTGATAGGCGCTCTTAGTGATTCGCTTGATGATGATAGCACTGAGGCAACCGTTGTTATCGTTATCAATATTTTTATCGACTGTTTCAAGAAGATCACAGGCAGGGACTATGACTTGCTGTGGTTCGTCGAGCAGAAGATGCGGTACAATGATCTGCGGCCGAGATTGAACGGGAAGAAGTATTAAGCGATGGCTACACTGAGTGATATTATCGAGGCAAAGAACAGACACTGCCTGAGACGGGCGCGAGCACTCTGCAAGATCTACGCAGGGGAGATGTACGGAGACCCGATGGAAGCAAGAGAGGCCTACGCAAAGTTGAAGGCAGAGTTTGGACTGGAGCATTTGGACGAAAAAAAGAGATAAGAAACATGAATAACGAAAACAAAACAGAACACCTACAGTCAAAATCAGAAGACCTACAGTTGATGGTGCAAAAGGTTGGTGAGACGGCCGGACTGGTGAAGCTCATTTGTGGGGTATGCAACAATGCGGCGCACCTGTTGGCCTTGGATGCGATGGACGAGATACGCCGCTATCCGGGAGCAAAGAAGCGGATCAAGGGAGGGTACTCGATTTGGTATGAGTTCAAGCGGGTTTTCTTCGCCTTTAATGAGTACGAGCGGAAGCTGCTCTATGCCGAAGAGAACCGATTCTTCCACCTCGCGAACATGGCACCAGAGACCCGCAAGCGATATGGCGACATCAGCGACCGCGACTACTTCGAGATGTGGGAGACGCTGGGCGGCTATATCTACACGCAACGTAAGGATTTTGCCACGTGCCTGCAAAACAAATGGCGGCTCTATTTGGAGCGAAAAGGCATCAAGGGGGCGGACGTGAAGGCCTGGGCACTCACGGCACTGAACGGATTCGGGATTGCGTCGGTCGGCTACAACACTGCGATGGATCAGGCACATGAGCAGCTCCCTCTTTTGAAGTCCTCGGTGTTGCAAAACATCTTCGGTTCATTCTCGATTAGCCACTTGGGACAGATGTGGATGAGTGCGATGGACAGTCTCGACCATGAGGCGTTGATGCTCGGCCAAGAAGCACTCGATCCTAATTTTGGGGACAGGAACATCAAGGTCAGCGTGGAGCAATTGCAGGATGCGTGGCTGGGGGAAGAGTCTATCTCGGACGCTATGCGCCGGGCAATCAATGGGTATTCCGACGTTTTCCGGACTCAAGGCGAGATGAAGAAGAGTCTGAAAGAAGTCGATAAGTTTGAAGAAGAATTAGCAAATAATTAAAAGATTTAGAAACTATGGAAGAAAAGAAGAAAGTTTGGATCCGGGGGTGCAAAGGCCGGGGAAGCGAGATTAAGGGCATCCTGACAGGGCTCGGAGCTAAAGCCGCAGAGGTAATTTGCGAAGATGGCGACTGCATCTATTTTATCAACCACGACAACGAGATTGATTGTGTGCCGGGCTTCAGCACAGAGCTGGCGCAGATCATCATGGACAATTACCGAGAGGTTGAGCTTCCTGCTGAGCAGTGGAAGGATGGCGATGTGCTCATCTGTGACAAGTGGCCGGGCACACTATGTGCCGTGTTCAAGAAGTATCGCGAGAACGGTGTATTCGAGACGTATCTCACCTTTGATGATGATGGAATAAGTTTTAATGCGACGGCACCCGTGGAACTTTATCACCTCGCAAGCGGGAAAGAGCTTGAGGTCGCTGCCAAGATGTCCATTACTTTGGCCCGCAAGATATTAGAGGCGAGCAAGAAGTTGGAGAAAAAATGAGGAACTACAAGATTAAGCATAGCAAGCGGAGCATCAAGAAGGTGTTCAAGCGGGTGTTTGGAAACGTAACGTTTCTGTATTGGGCGCATGGACACGGTATGAAGCCTCGATATTTTCGCAAGCCGTCGGTTGGACTGATGCGGTATATGCTTGTCTGCCACTGGCGTTGATACTGAGGGAGGTACTTGGCGGGGTATGTGCTATCGTTCCCGGATACGGGCAAATTGTAAACTTTAATTTTTTTAGATATGAAGGTAGAGAAAGAAAACTATTTGGTGATTAATGGGGTGCGGTATGATCCGGTGAAGTCGGAACATGAATGCGATGGGTGCTGCTTCTTCGCTGCAGGTGAATGCAACATGCAAAAACCCGACGGATTTAGCATCTTTTGCGACGACCCTTTTGTTTTTGCAAACAAGGGAGAGGTCGCTGTGGATGCCGCTGCAGAGCGGCGACCTACTGAACGGAGCGAGAAAGAGACGGGCGAGGCTGGCAAGGCTAAGAAGACGGGAAGCATCGGAAAGCGGTCTTACTACGGATTCCCGAATGGGGTGGAAGCGGAGGATATATGCAGATATTTGCCGTTCAACCTCGGCAACGTCGTGAAGTATGCGTGCCGGGCAGGAAGAAAGGACGCGACGAAGAAGATAGAGGACCTCGAGAAGGCTAAGGACTATCTGGAGAACGAGATCAAGCGGGCGAAAGAGGAACTCGACAATGAGATCGAGGGGATGAAAGAAAAGATAGCTAAAGAGAACGAGGGGCGATGATTGAACAAGGCATTTTGTGGGGCATCTCCCTTGTGACTCTGATCGTGTCACTGGCGGTGACGATCCGGCTGTTCTTTAATGATAACGATGAATAACTTAAAAAATGGATATTATGGCTATAATTATTGGATTTTTGGTGTTCCTGTCCTTTTGCTTTGGGTTCTTTGTGGCTGGGCTGATGGCAGAGGAAAAACGAAACTCGGAAAAGGAGGAGGAATGAAGGAGGGCCGCTGCACAACAGCGGCAAACCGAACGGCTAAACGGGAAAAATAAACAAAACAAACAGATATGGCAAAAGAAAAGACTGCGCGAGACTATGAGCGCGAACTAAAGAAAATGATCAAGGGACGCACCGGAAAGGAGTGCGAGGCTTGGCTGCTGCCACAAATCAGTTTGACGGCAAGCAACATGGTGATGATTAAGCGGATCGAGAACGCCATCAGTGAGGCGGACTTGACGACCATCGTCAGCGGGTCGATGGGACAGGCTAAGACGGAGATCAACCCGCTGATCCCGTACTACGACAAGCTGCAGCGTACCTTGCTGGCACAGTTAGAGGCACTGGGCTTGAACTATAACGTCACACCTAAGAAGGTGACAGAAAACACGAAACAGGGCGGCAAGGAGCAAGACGTGCTCAAGCAGACGCTTGATATTGCAATGGAGGGAACAAGAAATGAAGGTGATTTATACTAAGCAAGAGCTGGGGCGGTACTTCCGGCTCACGGCCATGGGGATATTGGCCAGTATGGTGAGGGTGCCGTGGTGCGTGGTGCTCGTGGTGGTTAACCTTGGAGCAGGGTTTGTGAGATTAGTGAGGGCGTGCGTGAAGCGGTGGCCGATGCGCACGCTGCTATTTGCCCTCGCGGGCATGTCATTGCTGACCATCGTGGTCTTCATGGATATGAAGGTACGGCTCACGACCTGCGAGTGGCAGCGGGACTCCCTGCAACAGAAGGTCGACTCGGCCGAGGCCTGGAAGAAAGGGCACACGGTCAAGTATGTCGGCTACGAGGGAGGAAGACTGGATGAATAAGTTCATTAATTTTCAATTTTTGATAATTCGCATATTGTTGATTCTGCCCGTGAGGGTAGGTGAATACTTTGAAATTCTTTTTTCATGAACATTAAATTATTAATCTGTGATCCGAACTGCTGTGAAGCCCTTCGGATTTTTAATTAAAAACGTAGAGGAGCCGCTGCAAGAGGAGCCGCTGCAAAACAGCGGCCTACAGAACCTTCTACAGAACTTCGGATTTTCTTTAAGAACAATTAAAAACAAAGATATGACAGAAAAAGAGAAAGAGCAGATAGCGATCGCACCCATCCTGCTGGATGTGGACTGCGCGGTCGAGGGGTTGAAGGTAGACGCAAAGAGCATCGCGGAAACCTTTGGCAAGGTCATCGGGGCTGAGTTCTACTACTGGATCGGGTACTCGGACTACTGTACGGCTGCCTTCGACAACGAGAAGATCTTCAACATGGATGAGATGCTCGTTGTGCTGATAAGGCTGAGTCACTGGGTGGACGTGTACGGGTCGTTGCTGGCTGTAAGATGCGCTATTAACGATTGGTGGGACTATGCCACCGACATCTCCCGCGAGGATCACGTGACGATCAACTTGATCACGTGGCTCTTGGCCCATCAGAAGAAGGAGGCGAGCGATGAATGACTTAAGTCCTATGCCGGGTGAGCTCCAGCGGGGTAAGCACCGGTGCATCTACCTTACCGAGGGACAGCGGCGGTGGTTCGAGAATGCCGTGCGCGACTTCTCGATGCGGTACGTGGGTGACATGATGGGCGTGAGCTACATGACGGTCTTAGCACTTATTAAAAAGTTAGGACTTGGCGATGTGCGGGGGTATCGAAGTGCAACGACTTACTACAAGTTGCATCCGGAACTGTTGAAGGCGAGGAATGAGAAGATCAGCCAGAGACGCAAGAAGCTCATACGGCGGGAGCGATTTAACATAAGGATGGGACTGCATCAGGAATCAAACGTATATTTGAGCCCCTACAGTCTTTCGCATACTGACTATTGGCGGCGCTTCCAACTTCGTAGAGATGGCTACGTAGTCCCCCGCACTGGCCGTTTCGTCACAGACGACCCGAAAACTTTTTACTACGATAAAGATACCAAGCGGCATAAGGTAATGGAGCGGCACATGGAAAAAGAGGGCTATGTCTTCAAGCCGCTGTCGAGCCGTCCTAAAGGGAATCACTCAGGCTGCCCGGATGACCATAGTCTGCGAGAGTGGATGCTGTGACGCTACGGTTAACCTACGGATAATGTTATTGTGATATATGAGGGCCACCTCAATCTTAAATTGTTTTTATCGATCATACGGTAAATTTAAAAACCTCGGTGGAGGGTCACTGGCGGTCTGTGAGGATAGCCAGCAACAAGCCCAGCGGTGCGAGACCACCTCGGAAACGGTCTCACGTCCCCCGTCGCGTACAAGGTTCGACTCCTTGGCTGGGCGCACGATGAATAAAAAGCATCTCTATAATGACAAGCGCCCACGGGCGCACGCGCTGCTGCCCCGTGAGCACTTCGCAAAGAAAAACGGGGCATGGAAGCCCAAGCGGGCTTTCGCCTCAGAGCTGAGCGCAAGACTATATCTCTCCACCCAGATGTGCGCCGAGGGCTATCAGGCTTACCGGTGTACCGTCTGCGGAAAGTGGCACGTGGGGAAATACGCTAAGGATGGAGATGGAAAAGAGAATTCACTACTTTAAATATTTTCTTCATAAATGATTTTAATGACTTTCAACCGGGCCGTTGGGAAACGCCCCGGCTTTTTAATATTAGAAATTATGGATGAGAAAGAATTACACGAAGCGGTAAAGCGGTCGACGCTGACACACAATCCGATGTCGCCGATCAATAAAAAGAATATCCGAAGGACGACGGAGCTCGTGGACCTGAACCCGGTGGATGAATACCGACGGGCGTGGGGCACGTATAAGCAAATAAATGCTTGCAAATAAACATTGTTTAACGAATGAGGGGAGAAAAGGGGAGGGAAAGGGCGCGAAGGTCGAGAAAAACGGTTAACCCCTGTCAACCTTTTTCACGGTAGGTAGAAGAGGGCTGTAAAAGGGCCTCAGACAAAACGGACGGGCGATCGAGATCAATCGGACGTGCAAACGAGATAAAACACACGGGCAATTTGTCCGGAACCATATTATTAACAACTTAAAAATTTTAGCCTATGTCAAAAATTAGGTATAAAATTGTCGAGAACAAGGCCGTGGAGCCACATAGTTTCTACGCTATCGCCATTGCCACCGGCAAACTGAGTTTTGAAGACATCTGCGAGGAAGCCTCCGACGGTAAGAACGTCACGCCTGCCATCATGCGGATGTGCGTGAGTGAGTACATGAAGGCGGCGCGGCGTGAGCTGATCCGTGGATTCCGCGTGCCACTCGGTGAGGACTTCCTGACGCTCTATCCCAACATCCGGGCGAGCGTGAAGGACACCAAGGACAAGGAGGGCAAGACCATCGTGGCCACGCCTGACAAGGTGAGGGTGGCCAACGGACTGAGCAAGATCGCCTGCTCCGTGAGCCGCCAGTTCAGCGCGGAATTTGCACGAAAGGTCGAGTGGCAGCGCGTCGATGCTCAGACCGGCCTGCCTGTCGAGGGCGATGAGGACATCACCGACGATGCCGGCACCACGGGCGGCAAGACCTCAGAGGGCAGCGGCACGGGCACTGGCAGCGGCACCCAGAGCGGTGGAAGCACCGGTGGCGGCACTGGCAGCGGATCCGGTGACGGCAAAGAAAAGGAAGTATAGTTTTTTCGTGTATATAGGTATTTTAAATTGATTTACATCTCATTTTATGTAGGCGCTGGGGCTCGGGAGAGTCTCAGCGCTTTTTTGTTTACCTGTGGGTGGGTTTTGGCCGGTTTATAAATAGAAAAGAGAAAAATATGATTAATTACGGTCTCCCTTATAAGGGCTCGAAGTCGGCCATCGCCCCGTGGGTGATAAGCTGCCTTCCGCCTGGCGATACCCTCGTGGATTTGTTCTGTGGCGGTTGCGCTGTCACCGATGCTGCCATGCGTGCGCATAGATACAAGCACTTTATCGTCAATGACATCAACCCTATGATGCCCCTTACCTTCAACAAGGCGCTGCGCGGTGAGTATAAGAACGAAGATCGGTGGATCTGTCGGGAGGACTTCATCGAGAAGAAGGACAAGGACGAATATGCGGCCATCTGTTTCTCTTTCGGTAACAATATGCGGAGCTATCTTTATTCAAAGACTATTGAACCGTACAAGAAGGCGTGCCACTATGCCGTCGTGTTCGATGACTGGAGACGGCTGAGGAAACTGTGCCCTGAGGTTGTCGATGCTGCGTATCAGGCCTTAGAGCATGTCAGCGATAGGCATGAGCGGCGACTGAAGTTTGGCCCGGCTATCGTGAGACGGTTGAAGGAGATTGGAGACGCGAGGCTTATTGATAGTAACCCGCTTTATAGTTCCTGCCTTACAAAGAAACCGAATAAGACGCGCCCGGTAGGGGCTATTAGAGATCTCTCAAGCCTCGATCACCTCAGAAGCCTCCAAAGCCTCGAAAGCCTCGAACGCCTCCAAAGCTTCGAAAGCCTCGAAAGCTATAACCGCCCGCTTCTGTGGCCTTTCGTCAGAGATTATCGAAAGGTACCGATCCCGGAAGGGGCGGTGGTGTACTGCGATCCACCTTATAAAGGTGCGGAAAAATATCTTGTAAATTTTGATCACGAGGCTTTTTATCACTGGGCGCTCACACGCGACTATCCTATTTTCATCTCAGAGTATGCGATGCCGGATGAGTTTGCGCCGATTGCTATTAAGCAAAAGACATGCTCTATGAATGCCGCTGCCACTAACATCGTCGCGGAAAAGATTTTTGTCCAACGTCGATATGCTGATAAATATAAAAGAGATTTGTTCCTATGACCAAAGACCAGGAGCGCAAGGTGGCGGCTAAGCAGCTGCTTTGCGCAAGATACACCAACCAGATGAAAGAGCGGCTGCGCGCGATTGATGAGCGGCTCGTCGAATATTATGATGAAATAATTGCACACTCGTGGGCTGTCGAGGGTGCTGACGATGACTATTACAACATTTATGAGATCCTCGGAGCCGCCCGGTTCCTGCGGATGCTCAAGGACTACGAGTTTAATTATCGCAAGGTGCGGACGGTCATCCGGCTTGGTGAAGGCGTGTGGAAGAAGAGCGACAAGGGCTACTGGGAGCACGTGAGCGGTGGCGTGAAGCAACCCGGCACCAGTAAGGACCAGGTCTACCGGTGGGAGCCGTTTCAGGTGCTCATACTGGCGGAGATGTTCGGGCCACTCGCTTGGATCGACACGCAAGACCACGTGGGCGACCGGGCCACGCGCGACACCGAGCGCGTCGACGATGACGGACGGATCCTCGACCTGCGCCGCCTCTGCACCGACTTCACCTTCTATGCTGCCCGTAAGAATAACAAGACCGGGTTGGCCGCGTTTATTCAGGTTGTGTTCTTTCTGCTTGAAGACCGCAATGCCGAGATCTATTGCTGTGCCAATGCTGCGGATCAGGCCAAGACGTTGTACACTCGTACCAAGGACATGCTCGCCCAGCTCGATTCCACCGGGCAACGGTTCCGCCTCACGCAAACCATTTGCGACTGGCGCAAGGAGTGGCACGGGGTGCATCATTCCTTCATCCGACCCTTGTCCGCCGGTGGCAAGACCAAGGATGGAGCCTTCGCACAATTGGTCTGCGCTGATGAGTACGGAAGCGCCCCGTGGATCAGCGGCAAGAGCGACATGAAGCGGCTCGTCGATGTCATGGAGTCGTCCATGGGTGCGCGCCGGGAGCCGATGACCTTCACCACCACCACCGCCGGCAATATCTCCGAGGGTCCGTTCATTGAGAAACTCAACGCCTTGCACCTGCTCCTGTTCCGTGAGCTCGACATTGCCACGGGCAAGGCGCAACCCGACGTGAGTCTCGACCGCACCAGCTGCCTGCTCTTGGAGCCCGATGTCTGGGATCGTGACGAGGAGACGCTGCTCACCGCCCACAACGTCCGGCGCAAGGTGAACCGGATGCTCGGAAAGATTGTACAGCACTCCTTCTACGATGACTGGGTGAGCCGCGTGCGCCTCGATCCCAACAACTATAACGAGTATTGCGCCAAGCTGATGAACGTCTACAAGAGCGCCACGGTGGAGGACTGGATCCGTCCTGACCAGGTGCGCAAGCTCGTCGTAGACCACCGCGTCGATGCCTGCCTTGCCACGCAAGGATGGATCGTCTTTGTCGGTCTCGACTTCTCCTTAGGCGATGACCTCCATGCCATGAGCTATCTCTGCTACCACCAGAGCGAGGATCCCGCCGACCGCTATTTCTTCGCCGACTGTGACGCGTGGATCACCGAAAACACCCTCAACACCTCGCCCATGCGCGAGATATACGAGCAATGGGTGGCTGAGGGCTGGCTGCATGTCAGTCCCGGTGAGACCCTCGACCCCAACGCGCCCGTGAACCGTGCGGCGGAGCTCTACGACAAAGGGGTGCTGCTCGCCATGTTCCTCTATGATCCCTACAAGGCCAAGGTGCCTATCAACACCCTCAGTGCGTATATCTACAGCCGGGGCGCCGACCCGAAACAGATTGTCCTGCCCTGCCGTCAGAACTATGCGACCTTCAACCCGGTGGTGCTGGAGATGGACTACATGGTGAAGAACGACCCGCCCGTCATCCACTTCTCACCCTCACCCCTTTGGCCGTGGTGCTTCGGCAATGCCGTGCTTGACACCAGCAACGACGGCATGGAGAACCACAAGCCCATCAAGCGAGACCATAGCTCCAAGATTGACCCCGTGATTGCGCTCTTGGAGGGGCTGGTAGGGTATGACTTGGCGGACGGACGCGTGAATGATAATTCATAACTTGTTGTGTAATGTTGTATGTTTCCCCCGTAGGGCTTCGGCCTTGCGGGGTTTTATTTTGTTACCCCTACAGTTATTTACCCTACAGTTCTTTTGTTAACCCTACAGTTATTTTCGCGGGCTTATTAGAAACAAAACGAATATGCAATTAACAGAAGATCAGATACGCAGAATCGCCCGACAGGAAGGCAAGAAGATCGTCAACGGTGGCGGAATGGTCATCGGTGGCGGTTCCGGCTCCGGCTCGTCGGAAAACGCGCGCGAGGCACAACATGCCAAGGAAGCCGACCACGCTGCCAGTGCTGACAAAGCTGCCAGTGCTGACAAGGCTACCGAGGCCGACCACGCGAAAGAAGCCGACCACGCTACCAAGGCCGCCGGTCTCGACGATGCTGCCCAGACTGCGCTCGACAATAAGTACCTCAGAAAAGACCAGGACGACGAGACGACGCACAAGCTCAAGATGGGAGAAGCAGAGGTAAGCGACATAGCAAAAAGTACGAATTACACCCATACCGGTTTCCCCTTCGGCAAGGGTTGGGCCGCAATGAAGGATGACGGCCACGGTGCCTCCATGCTCGAAGTGGATAAACTGTTTGTCCGCATGAAGGCTTATTTTGCGGAATTGGAAATTCGCAAGATCAGCTATGTGGGCGGTAACTATGTGTTTAGTTCAGCTGGCGGTACCATCTACTATGTCGAGTGGCTCGACGCTAACGACAAGGTGATCGAAAAGACCGAGGAGAACGAGAGTCTTGTTTATACTTTCCGCTGTTATCTGTACACCGACGACGGTACGACGAGGACAATGAACTGGTTCAAGGAGGATGACCAGGTACGTTGTCAGAACTTTGGAGACTTAACGAAAGCCGCCAAAACTGCCGAAACTACCAATGGTGTGATTACTAAGGCAGACTGCACTACCCACTATTGGTGGCGCAGAGTTAGCGGTGTGGGTAGCGGTGTGATTGCCGCTAAGAGCGACAAAAAGAACTACGAGTATGTAGATTTTCTGAATAAAAAGGGTGATTATGGCGCAGGCAGCGATTATCCCGAAGAGGGAGACGTGATGGTGCAGTTTGGTAACTGGACGACCGCTGAGCGTCAAGGCGTGATTATGATTGTCGTCACGGGTGACGACGCGCCTGCTATCATTGAGTGGCAGAATGTAGGTGCCAACAATAAGCACTTCACGATTCCTGACGACGCATATACGCGCATCTCTCCACGTGGCGAGGGCAACATCTTCCGTGGCAAGTTTATCTCTGTGTCTGGCACGACAACGGACAACACGGGGAAGTCGTTGGATGAGCAAATCAATGCGCTCGTGGATCAGCTCAATGACATCAAGAATCAAGCCGACAAGAAGTTTGATATTTGGTTCAACGGTGGTGAGCCGCACCCGAACAGCGCAAAGGACGAGACCACCAACGCTCCGGCATCCGACTGGACGACGGATGCCGAGAAAGGTCTTCATGCGCAAGACCTCTATTACGACACCGACAAGGATCCCGCATCACAAGGCGGTCGTGCGTGGCGGTGGATGGCGCATAACACCGACGGTAACGTGGCTTACTATTGGGACAAGGTGACGGACCAAGATACCATTGACGCGCTGGACAAGGCGCGTGACGTGCAGAATCAGGTCAATGACATTGCTTCTGACGGCATCATTTCCCATGGTAGTGAGAAGAGCCAATTGCTGATAGAGTGGAATAAGACATTGGCAAACTATCAGAAGTATTCCGCTCTTGCTAAGACGTATGCTTTGGAGTGGAGTACCTATTATACCAACTTCTTTAATTTGGCTGTTATGCTCAATGGAGGCCAACCGTACGACGATGATGATGTTAAGAGCAATACAACTCCGAGTTGGTTGAGCGACGATTTGGGAAAAGATACGGTAGTAGACGCTTCGACTTACAGAAGTACATGGAAAGCATATAATGACGCTTTTGCTGCTTTATTGAAATCGTTATCCGATAAAACAAAAGGCCTCGTAGATGCAGCACAAGAATCCGCCGATAAGAAAGTACAGACCTTTGTCAGTGACTCTGACAATCCACCAACACCACCTTATAAGAATGGCGACTTTTGGATTCAGACCGACAAGAATAATAATGTTTTGATATGTATTATTGGCAAGGACGCGGGGGAAAGCTACTCGTCTGAAGATTGGACCGACTTGTCAGACCTCGTTTCCAGTACGGACGTGAGAACCATTCTTGCTACCCTTGCTGATAAGGTGTATGCACTCGTATGGGATGATTATCTCGGAAAGTCAACAATTCGATATGTGGATGTGTATATCGGTAGCCAACCATCATCATCGGTCTATGATTACGATTTGTCGTACTATAATGGGGTGTTGTATAAGCGCAATAGCAGTTGGCAAGAGGTAAATGGCTCCGGTTTCGAGAGCACCTTTGCTACGGTATTGTCTATATTAGGGACGATAAGGATTCGGGTGAGCAATTACACCAACATAGCATCGCCAAAACAGTACGACCTTGCTTTGACGCAAATCTCCATCAAAGATCCTGTGGACGGAAATGAAACAATGGGCACCTGTGAGATTGAGATGTATAACGAGGATGGGGCGTGGGAAGTTCTGCGCACCTGTACATTGGCCATTTTGAAGAACTACGGCGACCATATCGTAAGCGTGGTAAAAGGAATACAGGGTGATGTCTCTGAGATTAGTGGCAATTATGTAACGCAGGATACTTTCAATGCTTTCAGTCAAAAATTCACGTATGATGCTGAGGGAAATATTATCAACACTAAGAAGTCTGGTCTGCTCACGACCGCTGATGGCAACTTGCTTTATGCCATGTCGCAGAGCAACACTGTCAATATGCTCATGGGTACGACGACGGGCGTAGGATGGACGAAAGAAGTTACTTCTGATGCAAGTTATTTTAAGTTCAACGAAGCCGCCCGTCAGTTCGACCTCGTGAACTATTACCCCGCATTCCGTTCGGGTTTTGAAGATACAGGTACATCATACTCTACTTTGAAATCGCCGATTGTCCGTATCGAGAAGAATAAGAAATACGTCATCTCGTTCTGCATGACGACAAACTCAAAAGTTGAGTTCAGTATAAGTATTCGCTTTGGCACGGCAGGCGAATGTTCCAGTGGTGCGCGTTACTTTACGTGGAATAACAATGTCGAGCCGGATGATAAATCCAACAAGCAAGAAGGTGTTATCTATCGTAGTAAGTCGGACAGCAGCAGGTACTTCGTGATCATTGAGACGAACACGAGCAGCTACGAGTATATGCAAGTGCTCTTTATCAACGCGGTGTCAAGCTACGAGACCTCTACCAGTACGCAGAGAGATTACGTTTACTACGACAGCGCATGGCCACATTCGTCTACATCGAACCAAATAATTAGCAGTGACGCGACCATATCTGAGGACGATACGAAAAAGATTACCGTAGTTATATCCGATGTCTATACGGGTTCGTCTACACGGTATGCCAGAGAAACGGCTACGACTACAGAAAGTGTATTACCTATCTCCATGTCTGTCTCAAAGATACAGATGGAACAGGCGGTCCGTGACACGATTGCTGACATAGAGCCGTCCGCATATAAGGAGTCGCAAAACGCGATTGAGAGCTATATCAAGCAGACGGCGGATAGCATTACCCTATATGCTGATAAGATTACCATTAATGCCAATCATAAATTGTCTATTAATGGAGACTACTTTGTAGTAAATACTACGAATTTCAAATTGAACGAAGATGGGTCTTTGTCGCTTACAGGCACGGTTACAGCTACTTCCGGCTCTATCGGCGGTTGGAAGATAGATGGTGATAATCTCTGCTGTGGAAACAGCGGAGCCGCTATTAATATTGATCAAGATGGCTATGATTTTGCGCATTTTGGGAATACTGGAGACAATGCCTTTTTGTCTGTACGAATGGATAACAAGGCCTCAAAAAGTGGTAATTGGGTCTATGCTGCAAGATTCAGTACCTATGGAGGAGCTGGGACTGCGTTGAGCTTATTAGCTAATAGCAGTGGATACGCACTTGAATCTTTCGGCTCTGTAAATATTTTGTCTCGAAACGGGGAGTCTACGATGATTAATCATCTTGCGCTAAAGCTTGCTAATAATTCTGCATCTTTTGATGATGGAGATAAACAACTATATTTCGGTCATGGAGGTATAACAATTAAAGAAGAATCTTTTTCACCTTCGATTATTATAACAAATAGGTCTTACACAAATATTACCCTACCTGCGAATCCACAAAAAGGCGATATAAGAATTGTCGTACAAGGATCATCTGACAAAGTAATTATAACAGATCCGGGCGGACATTGGTTCCAGCATGGTGATGAAACGTCGAGACAATCTGTTAATTCCGACACAAATGGTCAATGGACGTTCTTTTTATATGACGGATTCTATTGGCAAGTAGTATATTGCAATGGTAGACCTTGGTGATTTTTACACGATTACTAAAAATGATAATAAATTCAATTACGAAACAAATATAGAATAACAGTTATGGCAAAGGCAATAGACTTTACAAACATCAAAGTGCAAGTCTCCTTCAATGGTGACACGCAGGTGTTCAATGTGGCAAAAGCACTTGGAAACTCGATGAAATACACGGGTTCGGTGGTCGGCGACATCGGCTTCGACAAGCTCGCGGAGACCATCTATTTCTCAAATGAACCGGTGGAGATACCGCAGGAGTATGTGGCTTCGCTCGCAAAGGTGATTAGTGAGATGCCGCTGATTGCAGCAGTGAAACGGGAATTATTGAAGCAGGTCAATGGCTGATAAAAGAAACGGTAAGATAGGATTCATCGTTGAGAACAAAGAAGTTGTCAACGGTTTGGTGAAGGTGAGCGTAAGGATGCTCAACTCCACCTTGTCGCAGCCCACCACAAATGAGCTGCCTGTCATCCTACATGCCATTTCCAATTCCTCCTACGCCAACGCCAACGCCAACGACGGATTTACTTATACGTTCCCGTTTGCGCTCGTGCAAGGCCATGGATTCCCCTATGTCTTTGACGCTCAGTTCGAGGATGATAATTTGGTAACTCTAATATAAACGATATGTCTACACTAACGATACCTTCCAAGCGCACGGGTGACAAGCTCTCGGCCACTGAGTTCAACGCCGTGGTGACTGCTATCAACGAAAATGATAGCAGGATTATTGTGATCTCGCAGGCACAGGACAATATCAACGCAGAAAACAAGAAAATTCAGCAGAACTTCGCTACGCAAGCAGAAAAGATGAACGCGATTTCTGCGCAGAACAGCACGATGTCCGCCGATATTGCAACGCTTCAATCGAATTATCAGACCATCACCACGACGATCGAAACGATCCAGACTACCCAAAATGCACACGAGACATCCATCTCTACGCTCAACACGCAGTTCACGACGCTGAGCAGTACGGTCGATACAATCAAGGCGAAACAGACGGAACACCAAACCTCCATCGACGACTTGAAGGCTGAATACACAGACATAGACCGCCGGATGACGGATGTGCAAAAGACACAGAACTTGCAGCAGACATCCATCTCCACGCTCTATACGCAGTATTCAAATCACAGTGTGGCGATCAAAGACTTGCAGGATATTCAGTCAGGTCATACAAAAACCATCTCTGATATACAGGCTGAGCAGCAAGCACACGATGATTCCATCTCGACGTTGAACAGCGAATATAACGACGTGAACAGCAAGGTGACGGATTTGCAGACTGCACAAAGCAAACAGCAGGAGAATCTCGCAACGCTGAATACCAACATGGTGAAGATGGTTACTATCTCGCAGGATGCTTATGATGCGCTCGTGGAAGCTGGTACGGTGGATGACGATACTTACTATAATGTGTTTGAGCAATGATCAGCAAGAATAACATAGAGCTATCTGCACGCTTTTATGGTGCAAAAACCATAACAGCGGTGTACAAAGGGGCAAGGCTCGTATGGGAGGCTATAAGCAGCTGCTTTGGCAGCGGTATGTGGCTGAACTTACGAGCATGGAAGAATACTGACGGTTGGAAAAATTAAAACGATAATACTATGGCTAAGAAAATAAGCGAGAACGCGATACCCGACATCAATGCGGACTGGGGCAAGGACGCAAGCAACGGACTGCCTTATTCGGGACAGGCGGTACAGACGTTCATTAAGGACACAATGAAGTCTCTTGACAGCGACATCAAGAAGAAAGTCGGTTGGTGGTGCTGGTCAACGAACATCGACGCAAGCAATTTTTATCATCTTTGGGGCTTTGCGTCCGAGGAAGACTGTTTGCAATACAAGTCAGACCCGGAGGCTAACGCATCGCTGTTGTTGGTCAACGAGGCACTGCCTATCTCCACCGTACAGGGCGACAGCTATTCGGCCTATCTGTTCGCCAACGTGAGCAAGACGGCGGACTTGGTGGTGAGCGGGAATGAGCTGACTGTAAAGGTGAGATTCTGCGCTGTCAAGAATAGCAATGGCGAGCGGTTGAATGATGGTTCGATGGGCACGCTTATCATCGAGCGCAGTGTTGACGGATCAACGTGGAATACCGTAGAAACACGAAAGGGTGTCTTGGTTAGCGACGATTATTCTGGAAGTTCGTTCCAAACATTCAACATTGCTTCGGCCCTGTCTTCCGGCAAGCAATATATCCGCTTACGTGCGTCTTTCCCTTATGACGACGGCAGCGGTAAGATGATGACCGCATACTCAAGCTATGTGCAGGTTGGCGCAAGTATAAACTTCACGACAATCGGCATTGCGCTTGGCGAGCTGCATCCTTATACGCCTATACGTGTAGACAGCCTTGGGGCAGAAGGGGCACGCAAATTTCCCTTGTCTTATATCTGCACCGGCAGCGTGCCAAAGACGCTCCATTATGTTATCTACGATGAAGATGGCACGCAGATTTTCCCCACGACAGGTTTTGGTGAGATTGCCGGTATAAACGCGAATGGTACCGTCGTGAATCAGTCTGTGGGTAACGAGTCGGATGCTCCGTCGCTGTTCACGCACGGCGTAAAGACAGTCGTGGCATGGCTGACCGTTGACGATGGTGCCGGCGGAACAATATACAGCAACTGTCTTGTCAACAGGTTCATGGTTATTAACGAATCTGATGCTATCAAGAAGGGAACGGACACAAAGTCTTATTTCCTGCTGCAACAAGAGGTGCCTGCGGAAAAGATGGCAACGCTCGGCATGGATGCCCGTATGATTTATTTTGGCACGGTTACGAACTATACGCAGAGTCAAATATTCAGCTATGCTCTGTTTGTTCCGACTAAAAACAGCGACGGCAATATTGTCCTTGATACCGAGAACCCGATAGACGTTACGTTCTATTTATCGAACTATCTCAAAGGGACTTGGACCCCACAGGCAGATGGTGTTACTTTATACCTCGAAGATGAAGAAAGAATCGTTGCATCATCGTCTGAGCTTTACCAGTTTGCTCCATCCGTCGAGATAGACAGCACACAGAAGTCGCTCTACGCCTATCTGCATATTTGGATTAACGAGAATGGCACCAAAACCGACTTACTCGGTCGTTCGTCCGGTACGTCATCGTACGCAATCAGCGTGGACAATAGCGAGAGCTATGCTCCTGTATCAGGCACAACATTCCTGCTTAATCCAAAGACCCGAAACAACGGGGAGAGCAATCCGATGCGTATCCTTAACGCGGCAAAGAACAACGTAGAAGTAGAGTCAGAGTTTAGTGGGTTTGACTTTCAGACAGATGGATGGATTGCAGACGGGAATCAGCGTCTCCTGCGCATACCGTCGGGCAGGAAGTTGAACATCAAGCTCAACCCGCTGGCTCAGTTGCGTACAGATCCGACTTCCTCTTTGGTTGTCGAACTTGATTACAAAGTGAGCAACGTCACCAATGAGGATGACGCTATTTTCCAAATAGGCGAGACGGTAGGCAGTTTCTTCCGTGGCATAAGGATGTATCCTCTTTACGGAGAGGTAATGCCTGCAAGCTACGAGACACATGCCGAAAGCGGCCACGTTGATGACATCGACTTTGGCTGGCTCGAAAACAAGAAGGTGCATATCACTTTCGTATTCAACGGGCAGGTGAATCCGGTAAAGCATGGCATGAAGTATGGAACCCCTGACGTGCATATACCAAGCGTATCGTCTACCGATTACTACAAAGACCCTCAAACGACAACCATTGCCATAGCAAAAGTGTTCGTTGACGGCAACAAATACCGGGAGATCCATTACAGTACCGCCAATGCGGATGAGTTCTGTACGGGAGCGATGAGTAATGGCGGAATCAATATTGGCGTTAACGGGGCGGATATAGATGTTTACTCTTTGCGTGTCTACGCTTACAAGCAGTTCTCTGACGACGATGCGCTGTCAAACTATGTTGCCTCGCTGTCTACTACAGAGGAGAAACAAAAAGTAGCATCCGATAATGATATTCTCGACACCGGTGCCACAGGAGAGCGTGTGATCAGTATTGACAAAGTACACGAAAAGGGAAAGAACACGCTTCTTTGGCACGGGCAAGAGACATGGTTCTTGAATCAGTCGAGTGCTCTTAACGGATGGTATGAGATAAAGAAGTACGATATTAACGGCAACTACCTTCCGAAGCACTCCGGATCGCTCTGTCGCAAGACTGGTATTGAGGTCCTTTCCGGTAATATTTCTGACTGGAATAAGAAAATAAAAACAAATAATTTCCCATTCGTGAAGGGGCAGGGATCTTCGGCAAAGACATATTGGGACTGGAATCAGCAGTTTGATATGTCGAAGTTTAAGAGCGTGATACGTATCCCCCGCTCCGCTTTTGACAGCAGTATCGTTATAAGCGATGTTATCACTAAAGACGACGGTTCGACGGTTGTCAACATCTACGGAGGATGCCTCGGAGCGGACTTCCCATTGGGTAACACGCCGAAAGAATATCCTATTGATACAACAACGGGGCTTATCCAAGTTCCGGACGGATGGATTGACGGCAATGGTATTCTCATCGGTGAGACTGGTACTGTATGGCATTCAAATGGCGATGAAGAGACCGTAGAGGGAAATGGTTATTACCGTGGTCCTTGCTATCAGGTCGCTGACGGAACACCTCTCGCTCAGAAGCTCGTTCCTAAAATCAACTATGCTTCATGCGAGCAGACGCATCTTATGGGCGTGAACAATCTTTACAACGACCTGCATACTGCAATCGTTGGAGAGAACGACTTGCAGAAGGCTGCCACCGCCAATGGCCAGCATTGCCGCGTTTCTAAATATACCGAGCCGTTCTTCTACTTTATCAAGAATGATGATAGCTCGGATATTACCTTCCGTGGCGGCTGTTCGTTCGGTGCCGGCAAGATGGATAAATCGACTTGGGGATATGCCAAGAAGTTCAAGGGCCTGCCAGACATCAAGAAATTCGCTATGTTTGAGGGCTCTAACAACTCGCTCACCGGCACCGACTTCCGTGTCCCATTTATATGGCGGCCAAATGGCGAATGTCCTGACGAAATGACGTATAGTGTAGACGGAGAAGGATTTGGAGTTACGGAGGGAACCGGGGCAAACAGAGTGTTTCAGCAATGCTGGGACTTCGACAGCGGTGCTACATACAGTGCGGAGGACGAAGTGGCTGATCCTACGCATAAGACCGACTATCCAAAAGAAGAGGTTATTAAACCCTTTGCGGACTTTGCCAATTTTGTCTATCTTCACTCGGTTAATATCAAACCTTACACTGGTGGGGATGGAACGTTTGACAGCTTCAAGACTTCTGCCGAATCCAAGGATTACTATACGAAATATTGGATGACGCAAGGTGATGACAAGTATCGATTAGTCCGTTACTCCTTCGGTGCAGGCGAGTGGGTTGACGCAGGTTTGTGGGTACAGCTTAGTGATGGAACGTATGGCTGGAATCCTGTTTATGTCAACTCTTCCGAGCCGTATGCCTATACTGCAAAACGCTTTGCTGCAAAATACTCAGGCGACTATGACAAATACAACGAGGAGCTAATCAAGGGCGTAGCGGCTGACTTTAAGGCTCGTCTCCCTTTGTATGCGGACCCAAAGTCAATACAGCTCTACTATTGTTACAACATCGCTTTCTTCTGTGGTACGGATAACTGCGGAAAGAATATCTATTTCGTGTTGAGTCAGTACAATAGGGACGTTACGATTACTTTACCCGACGGGACTACTGAGACGCATACGGGAGTATGCAGATACGAGATGCACACTGATGATGTCGATACGACGGTGAAGAAGGACAACAACGGCCGGCTTCGGCATAAGTATGACGCAGATCGTATGCACCCTTACCCGAACGATGATAAGGCACAGGAGCCGCAGTATTCGGGTATGAACAACTGTCTCTTCAACCTCGTGGAAGCAGCGTGGGAATCAGACACTGACAATACATTGCGAACCATGACAGCGACGATGTTCAGTGTGATGACCACACTTGCAACATCGCGTGACAATATCCTTGGCTTTCCTTACGACAAGACGCAGCAGTCTACCGTTCTCGGTTGTCTGTGGAAGTATCTCTTCTTCGCTACGTTCTATTTTCCTGCACGAGCCTATAACGAGCAGGGCCGTATCCGTTATGAATACCCGGAGACGCTTGGCTTCGTTACCGCCCGACAGGTAAAACCAATTTGGCAGAGCCAGGGTAGCAGTTATCAAGACGAGCTTGAATTTATGATCCGACGCATCGTTTACTTCGTATCGTATGCCGCATGGGGGCCGGCTGGAGGCGGGTCCGGCACCGGTATCCCCGATGCCGACGCAGGTGGTTTCCAAATGCAGGGTACGCGTAATCCAGATAACACCTCACGCGTCAGCATATCCATTACCGTCACGGCTCATCAGACGATTTGGCCTACCGGCAACGTAGGTGGTGCTGCCAACGGAACGCAGGACCCTCATGTGCGTCTGCGTCCGGGTCAACGTTATACCATCTCTCTCGGAGATAACACATTCGAGAACGATACGTACTTTTATGTGTATCTAAGAAACTATTACCGCAGTTTTGGGAACCTTGCTACGCTCCCGGTAAAAACGCAGGTTACGGTGAGCGGCGTGCGTTTGGAAGAGTTTGTCCTTGATCCCGATAGCGTTGACACGGTTGATGCTAATGGCAATGTCGTCAAATCCGATGTAGGAAAATTCACGGACGCTTCTTCCGGAAAGAGCGTCCCCGCTTTCCGTCCTTCGGGTATCGTCATAGGCTCTGCCACAAATATACGGAAAATAGACGTACACGGTTTCAGCAGTATAAGTGGTGCACTCGACGTGCGCAACCTTCCACGATTGGAGAGCGTTGATGCCCGTCAGACGTCCATTACGACATGTCCGCTTCCTGCAACCCATTCTCTTACTTCCGTACAACTGCCTGCATCCGTACTTGAAGTGGAAGTTAAGAATCAACCCATGTTGAAAGAACTGTCGTTAGAAGGCTACTCCAATTTGCAGAAGTTTATCCTTCGGGATAACAATCTCCTGGACAGCTACACCTATGCTGTTGGAATTTACGCCGCCAAGCCGTCGGGATTGAAGTCTGTGGAGTTTGATCATGTGCAGTGGGACACAGACTCGAAGCGGTGCAGCATGGATATGCTGATGTATTTTGCCGACATCAAAGCCGCACTGATAGGTGTCATCTACATGATGGCGGCATCCTCTGACCGCGCTCTTACACTTACAGACAAGTTGAAATTGTGCAATCTGTACGGGAATATAGACGACAAGAGCAACTCGCTGTATATTCAGTATGAGATAAGGGCCATCACAAAACTCTCTATCACGGGTCAGTCTTATCTGAGCGAGATAGGTAAGGACTATGCCTACAGCATCGCCACCCGTCCATCCACGGGAAATAATATTGCCGTGAAGGACGGTAAGTTGCAGCTGAAATGGTCATTGGCGGCTTCGGCAAGTCAGTATGCGACAATGAAAGACGACAAGACAGGTATTGTACACGTCAATGCCCTTTCTGACGCGAGACTCGAACTCAAACACGAGCTGTCGCTGGAGGCTACCACGATAGACAACGAGACATTGACTGCCTCGAAGATGATCGGGTTCTATACGCATATCCCAAAAGTAGGCGACTTTGCCTATGCGGACGGCACTTTTGATGCCGACTGGGATGATACGCGCGAGTGTGTCGGCATCGTGTTTATGCGCCAGCCGGTATATGACGCTGATGGGAAAACCGTCACGGCATACGATGTGCACATCTGCGGTCGTGAAGACTTGTTCATGGAGTCAACATCGAAGCAGTTGTCAAACACCACTCACCGTTGGGGGCTGTACCCGGACAATAATAACGGATTCGCCTCCAGCGAGAGTGCTATCAAAGCCGCCACGGGACTGAACAGCGTGTTCGATATACCCACAATACCTAATATAGGCACAAGGTGGAACGGTACGCATGCTGTAGACGGTGGTACAAGCAACGGTATTAATTACGACTGCATCAACGCGGATAACTATCTCGACGCTAATCAGTCGGATGGTTACAAGGTAATCAAGTCGGGTGCCGCACTGTCAGACTATGACGGCAAGGGTAAAACAGGGAAGATTGTTGAGCATTCGCAGCTCATCATCACCCAATATCTCGACAGACCTCTACCAAAAACGCTAAAGGAACTTGCAGATGCTATGCAGTCATTAAAAGACGAGAACGCATCGGCAACTAATAGTTGGCGGTACGAGGAGTTCTATTATCCCGCTGCTTACGGATGCCATCTTTACGAACCGAGCGTGAAAGGGGCGTTGTCAGACCAGTATAAGAGCGGAAAGTGGTATTGTCCTGCATGTGGAGAGCTTGGCAGACTATACAACTTCAAACGCCTGGGACTGGCTGTCAATAATGCCAACGATAATCCTGCAAGCGAAGCTGTTACTCCTATTTTTGCCAACGCTAACAAGAAAGCGGGCGGAACAATATTCTCGTTTGTAAGTGACTGGTATTGGAGTGTGAGCGAGGTCAATGCGAACTTCAGTTGGGGCGTGAACTTCAATGTCGGCTACGTCTACTACTTCAATAAGTGCATCGACTACTACGTTCGGCCTTGCACGGCATTTACCTTTCACCTTTAACCTTTGATAAGGCGGCCATTTCAAGGCCGCCGTCGCAGGGTGGTGATAACAAACATATATCTTTCCCGGACGAGCGATAAGCCCGTCCGGGAAACAACAAAAAGAAACAACAAAATAAAGTAATCATGAACAAGTTGACGGAAGATATTCTGAAGGGCGCGGAAGCCAACAAGTCACAACAGAAAAAGAAGCGTACTACGGCACAGCTTCCTATCTACCGTGACGCGTCTAATCTTCTGTATATCATAATGCGCGTGATGTACCATGCTCCGCGTAAGATGACTAAGGCTTTGGACGAGGCGATTGTGTGCGGCACAGAGTTGTGTCGGTCGCTCGCCTTAGCGAACGAGGTGAGAGGCATGGAGCGTGCGGCGGCGTTGAATATAGCACTGGCTAACGCCTATACACTGTCCACCATCATCGGTTCGCTTGCTTACTTGGATGTCATATCCAAGTCAGTTTCAAAAGACCTTCGGAAGAAGATTAACAAGATCGTTGCACAAGGCATCGGCTGGCGAGAATCCGCAACACAACAGGGTCAGCATAACAAACAGACGAAAAGTAACAATTAAAAGAAGATACAGATATGACAAATGTAATTAAGAGCCGTATCTACGGCAAGCAGCCGCATGACATCTATACGGTATTGTTCAACACGGACAAAGAGCAGGCTGACAGTGTAAATCTCACAGTGCCGACACTGGATGACCTTTCGGCTGCGTTGGGTGATAGTTTCATCCCTCAGTCCGAGCTCGTACAAACGCTTGCGGACTTTGAACAAGAGAGCTCTGTCAGCTTTTCAGATGAAGCAAAATTCAATTTTGCCAAGGAGCAGGTGAAGAAGGCTATCAACGCTTACGACACGGCTGAAGGTGTCGGTTGTGTGAACAACTTTTACTTTGAGTACGGAGGACAAAAGTTCCCGTACTGGTTCAACGCTTACGAGCGCACCGCCTTGACATCCGAGGCTACTCAGTGGGCAAAGAAGTATGGGAAGTACAGAATTGACGCACGTAAGTATGGCGTTAGTTTCGAGATTTCTTGCGACACGCTTCTCGACTGGCTCGGACAGTTAAAAGACTACGCCATCAGGTGCTACAACAAGACCACCGATCATCTGTTAGCAGTGGATAAATGCGCGTCAATGGAAGAGTTGACAGCCTATGACTATAAGGCTGGTTATCCGGACAACTTAATATTTTCGGTATGAGATTAAGAGGTTGTTTATGGCATAAGGGTAGCAATGGTCTCGGCGTGGGTCCTATGTGGATGCGCCGGTGGCTACCCTACCGCAAGACGTTCGACGCTGCGGCAAGGGTGCATGATGATTGCTATGATACATGTGGTGACGGATGGTCGCGCCGGATGTATGACATAGGGTTTTTGATAATGTGCCTGGAAGCGAGTCGTTCGGATATGGCGCGCATCATGGCTTGGGTGTATTTTATCCTTTGCCGTTTGTTCGGATGGATGTTCTATAGATATGATAACAAATAAAATTAAAGACAAATGGGAGAGATTTTTTATGGAACTAAGGTCTTGCTGCTGTTCGGAGTGATAGCATGTGTACTGGTTGTTGTTGCAATGATGGCCGACTTGATTGCCGGGGTGTATAAAAGCAAGCTGAGGGGAGAGTTTGCGCAGTCGGAACTGCTAAAGCGGACGGGGTATAAGTTCTGCCTATATGAGGGCAGCATGCTCATTGCATTGTGCGTCGATGTGCTTATACACTTCACGCATATTTATGAGTACATCGGATTCCCTCACGTGATGTTCTCGCTGCCGTTGCTGACGTTTTTGATGGCTATCTTCTGGTGCGCAGTGGAATATCTGTCAATCCGGGAGAAGGCATCGGAGAAAGTACATTCGCACATCGCTAAGGTGGAAAAACTTGCGAGCACGATGTTCACAAAGGAAGAACTGGTAAACATACTGTCTCAGGCTCTTGCCAAGGCGAAATCAGAAAACGATGAAAAATAGGAGGTAATATGGCAATATCGAGAGGACTAAGGAACAACAATCCGCTGAACATACGGAAGTCACAGACGCAGTTCGTTGGCGAGGTTGACGGACAGGACACGGCATTTAAGACGTTCAAAACAATGGCCTACGGCTACAGGGCTGCGTTCGTTATCTTACGGACGTACTACAAAAAGTACGGCTGCGACACGGTGGGAAAGATTATCAAGCGGTGGGCACCGCCGACCGAGAATAACACCACTAACTATATCGCTACGGTCAGCCGGAGAAGTAATATTCCATCAGGACGCAAGTTGTCATTCAGCATGGGTGAGATGACCGCGATTGTGGCGGCAATGAGCTACGTTGAGAACGGAGAGGTAGCGGACACAAAGGCCGTGGTACAAGGTTGGGACTTAATGAATAAGGAGTAAAACGACATGGAAATAACAGTTGAAAGAAAGTGGAAACGGGATGGATATACCATCGGCACGCTGAGTATCAACGGCAAAAGGTTTGGCGACGGCAAGCATTACTGTTGCACGTTGGAAGATACAGACAGAGGGCTTGACAGCAAGATGCAGCTAAGTAAGATCCTCTTCTTGAAAAAGCCGCATGTAACGGCTATCCCCACGGGTAGATACCAGATAACAGCAACCTACTCCCCGCACTTCAATCGCATGCTGCCATTATTGAACAACGTCCCCGGCTATTCGGGGGTGCGTATTCATCCGGGCAACACGGCTGCGGACACAGACGGGTGCATCTTGGTGGGCGAGAATACTGCAAAGGGAAGGGTGAATAACTCAAAATACTGGTTTGCTCTTGTCATGCAGCAGATTTTCTTGGCGCTGAATAAAGGTGAGAAGGTGTTTATCACGATCAAATAGGGGAAAGATTATGGAACAGGAGAAAAAGCAAATAAGGGATTGCATTTACAAATTTGTGCAAACATGGTGGCCGTGGCTGCTTGACATACTTCTCGTTGTGTTCTTTGTCGCTTTTATTTGCGCGCTGATTAGCTGCCGATCGTCGAAGATGGTAAGCGATCGGGAAACAAGGGATAGCGTGGTCTACACGTACAAGACGCTGTATAGGGACAGCCTTCGCGTGAAGGACAGCACGATACTTGTCTATGAAACGGTGCAGCGGGACAGTGTGGTGTTGAGGGTGGACAAAGAAACCGGGGAGGTACTCTCGACTGACACGTGGCACTGGAAAGATACGAATAAAGACAGAGACCACGTGAGCGAGATAAAGAGCAAGACCGAGAAGAGCGATTCGGCGGCCACAAAAGCAAAGAGCAGCGTGGTCGTGTCCAAAAAGGAAATACCCACAAAATTGGCAAAAAAGACTTACTATGGGCGGACATTCTTCATCGGTGTTGCTGTTGGGATTGGATTATCGTTGTTGTTTAAATATAGGAAAAAGATATTCGGTTTGTTAGTGAAATATGTTAGTTTTGGTTCATACTTGTATTAGTTTGGATTGTTATTTTTCTAAGGTGGGCGGCATCTGTGCGGGAGCATGGGTGCCGTTTTTGTTTGGTTTACCCTAAGCCGCAATATGTTAGCTTATTAGAAATAGTAGGCAGCATGATACAGATGGAAGTGAACGAGGATGTGATCCTCAAGCAGAAGAAGGCGTTGGAGGATGCCCTGGCGAGCAACCCCAAGACCGCCGCGAAGCTCCGCAAGATGATCCGTGAGGTCATTTTGGAGGAGCGCAAGAAACTCGTGAACAGCGTCGAGGGGGCAGCGAGGATGAAGAGTGACCCACGCGGGGCGGCTCAGAGTGTGCGCACATCGGTCTATAAGCGGATCCTCGGTGCCAACATCAACATCTATAGCAGCCGTCGCTCTGGCCGTCCGTCTGCCTACCAGCCCGAGCGTCACCCGTCGAAAGTTGGTGGCAACCGGCGGCCGGTGAGCTACAACACCCAACGGATCAACAGTTACGGACCGCATGACCGAGGATTCATCCTTCGCTTCCTGAATGTGGGCACCGTGAAGCGTCAGACAATATACGGCAACCGGGGCTCCATCTCTGCCCGCAACTGGTTCGAGCGCACCGCCGAGCCACTCATGGAGCAGGCGGTGGAACGGCTGAGCGAACTGATAGACCAAGAATTGGATAAGAAATAACAAGATATGGCTGATAACATACTACGATTAAAGGTAGATTCTACCGAATACGACAATAAGCTCAAGCGAGCCAGCGATGCCCTCACCCGTTATGCGGAGGGTGCGCGCAAGTGCGGCGGTACATTGGAGGTGGTCGAGAAAGACACTCTCGCCTATACGCGTGCGCTCGGCAACATGGAGACCGTGAGCCGCACCGCTAAGGGCAAGTTGAGCGAGATGGTGAAGGCCTTCACCGACTTGAGCATGCAATATAGGCAGCTCACGGCGGAGGAACAGAACTCGCCCTTTGGCCGTGCCCTCGCTCAGTCACTCGACACCCTCAAGAACCGCATCAACAACTACAAGTCGCAGCTTAACGAGGTCGGCCGCTCCATCGGCGAGGTCGAGACGAAAAATATGAACTTCAAGGACGTGCTCGGCGTTGTCGGGGATAAGTTGGGTGTGAACGGCAACATCATGTCGCTGGTCACCACTGGCCATATCGGAATGGCAGCGGCCATCGGTGCAGGCGTGACGGCGGTCGTGAAGATGACGGAAGCCTTTGCCGAATATAACGAGGAACTGGAGAAGAACGAGAATATCACCACCGTCACCACCGGGTTGAAAGGGCCGGAGGCAGGCGAGATGGCCGAGAGCGCGGAAGCCCTGGCTAAGGTCTACGGGGTAGACTTTCGTGACGTGATCAACGCTGCCAACACGTTGATGACCCAGTTTGGCAAGACTGGCGAGGATAGCATCCAGCTCATCCGTGAGGGCTTGCAGGGCATGATCGAGGGTGACGGGCCGAAACTGCTGAGCATGATCCAGCAATACGCCCCGGCTTTCCGCGATGCCGGTATCTCTGCCTCGGAGCTCGTGGCCATCATCCACAACTCTGAAGGCGGTATCTTTACGGATGCCAACATGAACGCCATCGTCATGGGTATTAAGAATATCCGATTAATGACCAATGCCACCAACGAGGCGCTGGCCAAGATCGGGGTCGACGGTGAAGCCATTACCAAGAAACTCAACGACGGCACGATGACCATCTTCGAGGCGATGCAACTTGTCCTCACGAAACTGCAAGAGACGAAAGCAGGGAGTCAGGCGGCCGGTGAGGTCATGCAGACCATCTTTGGCCGTCAGGGTGTGAGTGCTGGACAGAACATCGCCAAAGCTATCAACACCCTCAACCTCAATTTGGAGGAGACCAAGAAACAGACCGGGGAGATCGGCGAGAAGAATGACGAACTCTATACCGCCACGCTGAAACTGAATAAAGCCATTAAGCAGTGCTTCGGGGTGGAGAACTTCGCGTCGTTCAAGAAGGCAATCAAGACGGACGTGATCGAAGTGCTCGCCCGTGTGCTGGAGATGGTCGACACGCTCAAAAAGAAGATTGAGGAACTTGGAGCGCACGAAAGCAATGTCAGACTCCCACGGGTAGGTGCCGGCAAGGACTACAAGATCCCGCAATGGTGGGGGAATAGTGGCCATAATGGTTCCCGCACTCCCAACAACAATAAAGGCGGAAACGCAAAGAAGCCTGTTAGCCATACCGTGGCCAGACTCGGCAATGGCCAGATTGTCCACGCCGGTGAGACCGTCAACGGCTATCGTTATTCGTGGAATCCCCAGCGCGGGCGCATGGTCGCCACACGTGTCAGAAGACAGACAACTCCAAAGAAGTCCAACGACTCTATATTTGTCACCCCGCACACTATTAGTCATACCAGCAAGAGCACTGGCCATCATTCCGGTCGCACAACCACTCCTAAGGTCAGCACCATCAAGCCCGCCACCGAGGAAGAGGAACTGACGAAGAAGATCAGCACCCTCACGGAGGAATACGTCAAGGCCACCGATGAGCGCCGGGCTGCCATCCGTCAGGAGATCAGCACTGCCCAGACACGAATTTCTGAGATTAAGAAACTCAAGGACGAGGCGCAAGGGAAGCTAAAGATTGAGGTGCCCGTCGACTACTCCAAGCTGACGGAGGCCAACATCACCGCCTATCTGAGCAACCTCAAAAAGCAGATCGAAGGTAGCGACATCGGTTCCGCCACCTTTGATAAGCTGACGGACAAGCTCAAGGACGCAACGGCCATTAAGAGCGTGGTGCAGCTCGCCCTACAGAACGGCATCGACACCACCGAACTCGATGCTTCCGGCATTTGGGCGAAACTCTTTAGCGAAGACGGCGTGAAAGATGAAGACCTACAGTCTTTCGTCGATTCCGTCAACAGAAAACTCGAAGCCAAAGGTCTCGGTACGGTGCATATCAATGCCAAGGGCGACGTGGAGGAAGACGAAGCACCCACTCCCGAAAAGTCAGGTATCGAGAAGTTCTCTTCGGCCTTTGACAACATCAAGGAAGGATGGAACGACATCAGCGGTATCGGAGACGGTATCGAGAGCATGACGCAAGCCCTTGAAGGCAACGGTAATGCCTGGGAGAAGCTGTCAGCAATCATCAATGGATTCTTACGTATCGGCGACGGCATCACCGGGTTCATCAAGCTCGTCAACAAGATGGGTGCCGCTACGAAAGCTGCCGGTGCTGCCTCTGCTTCTGCCAGCAAGGCCGCTGCCGCCGGGAAGGCATCCGAGGCTGCTGCCAATGCCGGTG
>Ga0326511_10000316_pt1 | contig 41318 bp, 31 predicted proteins | sample 0_2496_0518_D_FD_203701 | JGI IMG/M metagenome (GOLD analysis project Ga0326511, IMG submission 203701) | Bovine rumen microbial communities from UC Davis, California, United States - 0_2496_0518 | ecosystem: Host-associated > Mammals > Digestive system > Stomach > Rumen | place: USA... | reverse complement strand
TCAGCGAGTACACAGGCTGTATCAGCGTGTAGTCCTCCCCCTGGTCCAGCTGGCGCACCACCGCCTTCGAGGCATTGAGGATGACCCGCTGGCGGAACTCCTCGTTCCAGTGCATCTGCATCTCAACGATGAAAATGCGTCCCTGCTGGTCCTTGCAGCGCACATCGACGATGCTGTTCTTCTTGGCCGGGTTCTCAGGCACCATCTGCGGCGTGAGATACTCCAGGCTCTCTATCTGCCCGTCGGCGGGCAGGGGCAGCAGCGCGTTGAGCAGGCTCTTCAGCAAGTCCTCGTGCTCGCCAAACACCAGTTTGAACAGCACGTCGGCCTTTGGATTCAGATACTTACTTGCCATTTTTGCGTCTCCTTTCTTTGTTGTTCTCTTGTCTTGCTTTTGCATAGCGTTTAGAATTTAATTGTGTAACATGTTTATGCTTATCGCCTGCAAAGTTAGCAACTTTTTCTGAGACAGCCAAATAAAAGCGTTAGAAAATCCAATCTAAGATAATGCTACCATCTGTGAAAAGGTTATGGCGATAGTAATCTGTGTACGTAACCACCAAAATTTGCTAAAAAAGAGGCGAAAAAGATACGTTAATCACGATTATTTTGTACCTTTGCAACCACATATATGTAATTAAGATAGGTCTAACTGATGATTAGCGATAAAAGACTTACTGAGACAAAAAAGACCTTCTGCCAGATTCTCCGGTCTACAAACCGCATGGGCATTGAAAGAGTAGTTACTGAGCTTGAAAAATCTGCGTTCTTTACCGCCCCTGCAAGCCGGCGCGACCACATGGCATGCGAAGGAGGCCTCATGCAGCACAGCATGAATGTCTATCGCATGGCTATGCTCATCGTCAAGGACTTGCGACTGCTCCGCACCGACCTTCCTGTGTCAGACGACAGCATTGCCATCGCTGCCCTGCTGCATGATGTCTGTAAAAGCACCCGATACTCTGCTAATCCCGATACTACGGCTAAGGAGAAGTATCTCAAGAGTCATTCCCACCTTCCCATAGGTCATGGCGAGAAGTCGGTAATCATGCTTCTGCGTATGGGCCTACAGCTCACTGACGACGAAATCCTCGCCATCCGCTGGCACATGTCTCCCTGGGACCTCCCGCTCACCAATGCCGAACTCAGCGAAGACTATCGCCAGGCCGAGAACACATGCCCCCTCGTAGCCATCATCCAGGCAGCAGACAAACTTGCAGCCAAGGCTTTGGAGATTTGATTAGCCGGGAAATGCCATCTCAATGTTCAAGATGCCTACTATTCATTCTTTCTCGCCCAATAGCCATGTTGATATCAAACCAGTGATCTATTGCGATGCACACCTTCCTGCATTCTTCTTCTGCATTGTCAATAAAGTCGTTGGTGTGATCGACCAATAGGTTCCTATGTGCATCGGCATTTCGAAATATACTCAATGTTTCAAAAGTATGCTTCCATTTGTCTTTGATTCTTCTGTTTCCACTGCCCAAATATCCGAGTGAGGGATTCCAGTTGCCGAAATCAAAGACCCGGCCATAGTAGCTATTCCATTTTGGGGATATGAATGCATCCCAGAATTGTCCTAAAGTGGAACTTGATATTAGGTCAATTGGATTGTCACGGTCTTCAGGCTGGCGAGTGCTGTTTTCAATTCTTTTTATTCGATAGCCTTTCATTGTATCAAAGAAAGATTGGGCATTCACATCCTTTAAGTATTCTACCATCCATCGTTCCTCATAAGAACTGCCTCTGCTGTCCAGGACTTCAAAAGGGTTTTCTGTCCTATTACCGAATAGTGCTGTCCGTATATAGAGACGTACCAACTCTCTAAGCTTTAGCTCTGTAGTTGATATGAGGTCCATTTGGCTCATTAAAGTATAGTCATTCTCTTCACGCATAAGATGACTGGTGAATTCAGAGAAACATGCATATTTTCCATTGCCTTCGGTAGATGTGGGTCCTATGTCATAGCCAAATATTTCTCTCTTGTCCTTCTCTGATGTTTCTCTAATGAATTGATATTTCAACAGCAGATGGATTTTTTCCTTTTCCTCCGGAATCCTGCTTCCCAAAACCAATTGCATGGCTACCTGTTTGAGTCCCTGTTCCTCTACGTTTCTCATCATCCTCTCAAATTTCTCCCTGACATAGATCCTGAATCTACGCTCGAGTCTTTCTCTTTCGTTATTGTTCCTGGCATTACTCCAGGCCGTTAAGTCACCATGTTCGAAGACTTCTGAGTTCATGTAGTTCATGATGTCCGGCTGTCCCCCGGCATAGTTGTCCATGAGTTTCTTGTAACGGGAAAATTGTTCCGATGTCAGATGGCAGAAGTATGGATCATATCTCTCCCAATACGAAGCTATTTCCTTGGAGTCAAACATCCCAACCCAAAACAAGACTCCCTTATTGGAGAAATACTCCGTTCCACAAGCTTCCTTTTCTATGAAGGATGGCGTCCGGCGAGAGCATGTGACGACGGCTCCATATTGAGAAAGAGCACGAAGCTTTCTGAAGGAGTCAGAATCGAAATTGTTCTTCAGCAGTTCGTCTAGTTCGTCAAAGACGAAAATGACGGATAGCTTCAGGTCATCCTTGATTTGTTCCAGGATGTCTATAAGTGCATTGTAACGATCCGTTGCATCACTCATGTGCTTGATATCCCTGCATTTGTCGGCTATCGTTGATATGCTTTCATGTTCACGATTTGAAATCCTCACCCATTTGTTGACCCTTCTGCAGACTTTATCAGACAATCCGCTCCAAATATATTTTGCCGATTCTTGTCCTGAAAGGTCCTGGTAGACGGTAATGGCTTGATGATGATCAATCCACCAAAGGAACTGCGGCTCGCTGATGAAGCAATAATTCACCAAGGATGTTTTTCCCATACGTGGCAGGCCTACAATATGTGAAGTGCCTCCTGTTTTTAGGTCTATTGCTACACGGCGCTTTAAATCGTCCAGAAGTTCGGTTCGACCGATAAAGTCATCACCTTCGGGTTTCCCTCCCGTGAAGTAAAAAGGGTTCTCTGCCATTCCAGATTATATTATTCTATTGTGTAATGTTTAAACTGATTGCAAAAATATGTCTCTTTATTTAGCTTTTTAGCCAATTGTTCGGGCTGTTCGTATGATACGACCAGTAGAGACAATCCGCTGGCTACATTACGTAGCTTCATGAGGTCTGGATGATTGTGATTCCTGACAGCTTGGTCAAAATCCTCAAGCATGAGAAGAATAGTGATCCCAGCCTCATTGATATCCTCCAATACACTGACAAGCTCTTCCTTTATTCCGTCAGTATCTGCAACATCAGCCATGTCATCGACAGTATCCCTTACTTGCTCTTTTAGCGACTCATCACACATGGATTGCATAATGCTTTCGCAAATGCTTTTGAACATGTTCGTCCAAAAATCCAAGGCGTTTTCACAACATTCCACAATCACAGGGATCATTTTGACCTTTTCCATGACAGAATGGAATTCTTGTACAAATGAGGTCGTAAATGCGTGCATGTCCTCTGTCGCTGGGATGATGACCGAGGCAGGCTTGTTCCGACCATTTCCTACGCGTTCCCAGATGTTCGTTCTAATGTCCATATCAGGTATAGCTTTACTTTTAGTTTATAATAATTAGGAGTCTCCTCGATAAGCACATCCAGATTGTTGCTCAACTGTTCCAACAGTTTGCTTAGGTCTGCATCGTCAAAGCAGGTAGAAGCGATTTGTGATACATAGCATCCTTTTTGAGGATTTGCCAGCTCTGCCTTTGCCACCTTGTCGAGAATCTCTATAGTATTCTTTTCCGTATTTTCTTCAGACTCTTTCCTTAACTGGCCAGGATAAGTCAAAGGCTCAAAAATATAGGCCTCTTCCTTTTTCTTTAAGCCACTTCTTATTGCACTTTCAACATCAGCCGTTGTAATGTACTGAAGTTTGTTGGCGTTCATGTATTCAATAAGATAGTAGCATATCCATTTTGTATAATATGCACTCGACGCAGAATAATACAATATTCTGTCTACGGCATTCCCAATGAACACATTGGATCTGTTCGCTGCATTGATAATTGAATCCACTGCCAATCTTCGGGCATCTTCCTTTTCCAGGTAAGTAAGACGCTTCCTGTTCAGGACTTGGAAAGCATTGCTAACCCCGGAATCCTTGATGAATGCATCCAGCGTGTCTTGACCGACAATAACTGCACTGAACAGACCACGGCTTTGCATGCTTTTCCATCGCTGTAGGAATTGCCCTGAAATAATACCATCCTTCAACCATGAATAGGCCATTGTAAACTCATCGATAAAGAATAGAAGTCGATAGCCTTCCCATCCCCTTGTGTCTGATAACGCATCGCCGACGGCTCTCAGATATTCGTCGGTAAATGATTCGTATGTCACACTGTCCTTAACTGGGGGAATAAGGATAGTCTTTGGTAGAGAATCTTTTTCCTCTCCCCTCTTGCTAGGCTTGTTATAGTTGTTCTTCAAAGAGAAGTACAGCTTTTGCTGCATCCGGAAATAGATGTCATTTTCATTCTCTATACCCCCGAACTCCGAGAATTCCATTTTCACGCAAATGAATCTCTTGTCTTGAAGCCTGCGCTCAACCTCGTCTAAGACAGACGACTTCCCACAGCGCTTCTGACCGTAGATGAAATAATGTGGAGTGATGTCTTGTGCCATCATTTTCTTTACAACAGCGTCAATGTATCCCTCTCTGCCATAGAGAATCTTTGTCTTACTTCCAAAATCTATTGTGTTGCTGATGTTTTCGACGCTTGCAGCGGGAACAGTGGAGAACAGCTCTTCCACATTAAGTGTTTTTTGCTTGTTGTATCTGAACTCCAGATGTAACATCCCCTGTCGCGCATTCTGTACATCTGTATCTATCCTTAAATGCAAGATGTAGATAAGCGATTCCCCACCATAGACGGCACTTTCATCGGAGTAGGTCAAAGGGGAATCTATCGGTTCTATATGAGGCTGTTTCACTATCTTAAGCTGACAGTCGGCCATCTGATAGGCATTCTTCTGCGGGTTCTTGATCTCTATCTCTATGATCATTGACCCGTCGGGGTTGAACGCAGAGACAGAAACGATTTCTGCTGTAGGCATAGGTTCGCTGAAATTCTTGTTTTCAAAAACCTTTTTTGTCCTTTCTTTTATGCTGTCCAATAGTTTATAGAACCCCGTCAGGGTCAAGACCGTTGGCCTTTGTTCAATTTCATTTCTCCTTGCTTTAACCTCGTCAGAAATCATCCTGTATGTGAGTACAAGATTTCTGGAATCCTCCGCTTTCTTGAATTTCGTTAACAAAGAGTGCATGTTGTGACTCAGGGCTGCTGTCATATCACTGTCACCAGTCTGCATCCATGTCTCATGTTTCAGATTATAGAAGAAATCAATATATTCTTCGAGATCGTTTTTCTTGTTAGTCAAGGCATCGGTCTTATCCAACATGTTTTTGTAATATGACTGGAATCCGCGCCCTCTCCATTCGTTAAACTTTTTAGCAAAGAAAAGCTTCTCCACTTTATTGTATTTGATGTCAATGCCATCTTTAGACAAGACCTGTCGGATAATGGCGGAATTGAGGTCGAAGAAAACGTTACATAAGATATAGGCCGATTCCGTGGAAAGCATGGCAATCAGCCTTATATCCGACCAAAAAGGCCAGGATACTGTTTTCTTCAGGCATTTGTTTAACTGTTGGACTAACCAACAGTCAGCAGGCAGGCTTTTGTCTGTTTCTATCTCTTTATAGTATTGCGAGTCGTTATAAAGAAGCGTTGTTATATATCTTGCCAATAACTTGTACAGCTCTGCTTTGGAACCCGTGTGCTTCATGATGGCACACAATAGTCCAAACCGCTCGCTTTGTATATTCTTTATTGTCTTGACATCATCGTATATCTTGACAAGGTTTGTATATTGCTCCAAGGAATCTATGTGGGGTGATACAAATGCGTATTTGTCCTTGTCAATATAGTTCTTCTTCTGGCGTAGGGACAATATGGCAAGGCATACTTGAGCCAGGTTATTTTCTTCCTTTGCAGCCTGACTTGCATAATCTTGCGCAACGTCCAATTCATATCCTGTTCGGACGTAGGCCCAAGCGATATTTGCCCTTGCCGTAGCTATGCGGTTCGTTTTCTCCAAAGCTTCCATTTTCTTGTCTGCCGACAAGACACCGATCTGCCTTTTGTAGGACTCAATTAGAGAGTTGGTGTCGTTCATGTCCGAATGATATTGGATCATCCATCGTAGGCTTTCTAACTTCTTGGTCTTGGCAATACCACCATCCCTGACATATTTTTGGCCAAAGCTCTTGTATTTCTTCTTCAATTCCGCATCTTTTGGGTTCTCTGTAAGAAGATTATGGTATATCTGCAAGATCTGTCTTATGCATAGGGCATTGAGTTCAGAGTCGGAAGCTCCTGATTCCAAAATGCCAGTGTATAATTGTATCGCTCCCAGGAAGTCTTTATCCCTCTCCTTTTGCTTTGCAAAGGCATACTGATTCTTTCTGATGGGGAGATTGTATCCCTCCTTGCACTCTTTGCTTATGTGCTTTTCGTATTTCTGTCTCAGCTCTTGTGCTGGAAGACTGCCAGGGTTTGAAACAAGGATGTTCATGGCTATACTCCATGCGTTTTCGTAATAGCCGTCTTCTGCCCAGTCTTCTGCCATTTTTATCATCTCATATTCCGGACGAGCCAATACTGCAAAGCGGGCACACAGGGATGTCTTCGTCTCGTCACGGAAATATACAGCATACGTGATATCGTCCCCAATTCTTTGTAAGCGATAGCCAGGATCAATGATGTCCTTTTTTGCCAAATATATCTTTTTCTCTTTGATGAAGCGCGGGTCCGTAATGGTAACATAGTCTTGGGCCGCCAAATAAATCTCCCCAAAGGGCACAACGGCTCCAGTCGGAGCCTTGTAGCAGCTTGACTTATCTGTGTCGATAGATTCCTCAATATGACACTTAAGACGAGTGGCAACAATATTGTTCTGAGAGAAGTTCAACACGTTGTTAACATAATAAAGTGCACGTCGGAAGTCATTGCTCAAAAAACATTTGTTGGCGATGGTCAGCATTTCGCCTACCGTCGCAGGTTGACAGATACCTTCTGCCCGATTCTCGGAATAGACAGTTCTACATACAACCTTTACGTTGGAAATATAACCGTCCGTACTGTTCTTTGTACGTTCTGCCCAGTCAAGCAACTGTTCGTCAATTAAGTCCTCCATCGAGAAAGTATATTCATGATCATCATCATCGTTGATGAGATGCAATGAACCCGTGCCAAACCTGTAGGAGATAATGGCATTGGCCTGGACAATGCTATCCGCATTTTCGCTTGATTCTATGTCTGACTCCGTGATTCTGTCATATTCATTGGATGGACTCTGCTCGATCTCCACAGGCTTGGTTTTGTAGGCTTTTTCTTCCTTGGGAGTAAAGTCCATGTTGCCTTGCGGTTGCAGGTCGTCTTTCTTGCCGCCAAAAACAAGAGACGGTGGCATGGGGTCTGCCCAGACCTTGGGGCCAGGCTTAAGATGGTTTTCTTTACGTTTTAATAGAACTTGGGTCTGGCTGTCGTGAGGTGATAGGCGAAGTGATACCGTCTTGCCTGTGTAGGAAGGAAGGGACACGGTTTTCCATAATGTGTCCCCTCTTCTCTCGTTTTCCTCAACCCATTCTTCTAATGTATAGCTATAATCTACGTCATCATGTTGTTGAATGATGAGATTTAGGAGGTCACAGGCGGTAAGTTCCATGCCGTCATAGTCATCGTGCAGGTCTTCCGCAAGGGAGTAGGCTTCTTTGTAGGACATGGGACGTATGATTGTCCTGGCTTGGTAGCCTTTCCGGTTCTTGCTGGCAATAACCGAGTAAGTGACCTCTTGGCCAATTAGTTCCTCTGCTGTCATTCTCTCAAGGTCTCCTAATAATTGTTCCTTGAAGAAAAACAATTGCTCATGACTGCTCACGTCAACAATATAATTCTTATTCTCCTCCTCATTGATCTTGAATATTCTCCCCTTAGCCCTGAGCCTTCCTGGGCCTTTTGGAGAGATAGGACTATAAAAGTCAATGCCTTCATCCACTTCAGATGTCAATGCTTGAAGGAATTCATTGACATCCTTGTCATCGGGATAGTATCCAGGTGCTGCCAATAGATGGCAGAAATCGATCGCTATTGATTTCTTTCCTTCTCTGACCATGCCCGCAATCTGGTCGAGAGTGTCATCCAGAGAGCCTGCCGGCAACACATAAGCCTGCTGCTGTCTGTTCCGGTTCTCTTGTATGATGCAAAGCACTTCTCTGCCTATAAGGCTCTTCGGAGTTGTGGTTGCTAATTTTAAGAGGGAGTTCTCTAAAAACGAATTCCGAAAGAGAATTTTCCTCTCAGTGACACCATTAGCCGTAGTATAGTCTACTATGCCGTTTGTTCCATTAAATGAACTTATCGTCCCGTTCGAACCAACCGTTATGGGAACTGGGACTCCATCCTTAAGTATTGGAAAACCCGTATATAGATAGAGGGCCTCAGACAGCATTTCTGGAGTAATGGCAATTTGAGACTTTTGAGCATCTTCCACAATCAGGGCATCATCCAGACATTGAACTATTTTTCCCTGAATATGCAAACCGCCTGAAATAAGCAGGTCTATTAGAGTCCCCTCTTTAAATATTGATGATGTGAATTTGTTATTCATAAAGTTCCTGTAAATTACGTTGTTCAGAGCTTGTTAGCCGAATGCTGTGGCCTGCCCACATATCTTCTGGAGTTATGGACTTCAACCTTACAAACGCTCGATTTCTTCTTATGGCCCACTTTCTGTGCAAAGGTAATCAATTTGTTCTAATTTCGAAAAGACAAACATATAATTTTCACTATTTTTATAAATGAGTCTACCTTAATAAGGTTGTGCTATGATTAATTAAGCACTTATGTCTGGATATTTTTCCGTACTTTTACACCAGAAGAACATTTTTGTTGTTGAACAACATCCTTACTCGTGTTGTTCTCTTCGCTGGAAAATGATGGAGAGGGCTGCCACAGGATAGTGTGTATACCATTCCCCGTCGATTTTTACGACTTTGGTCTTTAATACGATAGTATTGTCTTCTGCTTCACAACCTTCGATGTAATCGGGATAGGTTTCAGCAAGGCTTGACAGTTCCTTGAATGCGGCAGAACTATTCTTTTCGTTAGCATCACTAAACTCTGTTGTACAGACACGCCGGTACCATCTTGGGCCTCTCACTTGTACTGTGGCTTTGGAGGCGAAATGTTCAAGACTATCGCACAAAATCGGCATAAAGAAGCGGTCTGCATATTCTATGGGGGTGCTTGTGCTCTCTTGTGATTCCACGCCAAGCCATGTTGGAGCATATAAGGCAAACCCAACTATGACAGAAGATATTATCCCCCAAAGTAGGAATGTATAAATGGTTAGTTTTTTCATATCCTTTACTCATTATTATTCATAAACATTTGGAAACGTCTTGAACTGCAAATGGCATTGAATACCTCCTCATAAAAACGACTTTTGACAGTTCCCATTCCCTTGGCAGACTTGTCCATGAAGGCATATACCACATAGAATTTCACAGGTCTGCCATTAACAGTCATGCGCCCATCCTTGATTTCTGCTTTTTGCATATCAGCATTAGCAATAACAACAGCAAGCAAAGCATCATTAAGGCTTATGCTCATTTTCCGGTCTAATGAGGCATCGTTGATGGTGCCAGTCTTGGCATAGAAGAAAATTTTGCTCTTATGTGTTTCGTTGTATTTGGCACAGACCTTTCTCAGATAACTTGCCGTGCCCGACTCGGCACATTTACTCATTCCTGCAAACAATGAATGGTCGCCTTTGAGCATTTGGAGATAAACTCCAACAGATTCATAGGCAGGTGTCTTAAAATCGACATGGCTGATATATGGTTTTGTGGACAGCGTGTAGCGGAAGTTCTTGTCGAGTAGGAATAGCCTTGAATACATCTCTGCCATTTTCATGGGTGATACGCTCACAACACGACGCATGCCAAGTGTTAGCGTCTTGATACGCTGTGCATACGATACCTGGCTTGGATCAGACCATAATGGAAAATCCAAATATGAAGGTTCTGGAGCTATCCATTGTTCTTCATAAATTGTCTTTCCGTTAGGATTTCTATGTAATACTCCTTGCCTCAGTTCGGGCTCAAGTATGAATTTGTTCATATAGTTTGCATCTGCCAACAAAGGGCGGTTGTAAAGCTCAAAATTCTCCATAAAGCTTTCCATCAAAATCGGCCGGCTATCTCTGCCTCTTGGCTCCGGAATCTTGTCAAAGGCATAATAGGAACTTCTGCTGCCAAGTTCTATGCGCATCACGGGAAATTCAGCAGAATGGTCTTTCTGCAGGTATTTCACTCTCTTGAAAATGCCTTCCTGGAGAGACTCCTTGGAAAACGACCCTATGAAGATAATGGCTGAATTGAAGAAATTACTGGAGCGGGCAAGATAGTCAGACACATGGTAGGAAGGATGATTCTTACCTGGCTCATCACTGCTTATGCTTGCAAAATACTCTCCACGATTAAACTCCTTACCGGCATACTGATAGACGATACAAGGATCCACAATACTTTCAAGCGTAAAGGAATTCCAATTATTGTCGTAGGCTGCTGATACAGCCGAAAAGGAAAGCGGTTTCAACGACGACCCTGGCCCGAATTGCAGCGGCAGAAGGTTGTAGTTCCCATAAAGTGACCTTTCGTCGCTGTAAATAGCAAAAAGGCGAATCCTTTTCCGTTTGGAGTAAATGGCATTCAAGTCATTCGGACTTATTCTGAATGTGGAGTCGGCATTGAAATCCGGCATTGCTACAACCTGGCCGTCAGAGTTACCCACAAATACGCAGAACTTATGCCTGAGTTCTTCTTTGGGGATAGAAGGATTCTTGGAATTCTTGTTCACAATTCTGTAAAGTGCATCATCTGCAAGTATATGGGTTTTGTTCATGATGTCATACAAACGCTCACTTAAGTCATAGTCAAGTGATATTTGGTGGTTGTCTGACAAAGCAGAAGGAACAACTTTAGCAGAATCGGTCATTACCGCAGCCAAAAACTTCTCATAGCTTCCCAGCCAGGGCAGCCTTTCTCCGAGCGTATAGATCATCCTCCGATGCCCGTTAAACCAGATATTCTTAGCAAAAGTATGATAGTCACCAGAGGGTAACTGGGCTTTTGGCACATTATGGGCTTCCTTGATGCTGAGTACGTCCATGCCCGAAAGACGAATGGAACTGTATCCGTTATGCGGCAGCGATATATGTTGAAGCCCATTCAGTCTGAGGTTAATCGGGGCAAAGCTCCTAAAGGCAAACTGGTCGTCATTGGAGTATGATGGCGGAAGCCATGCCCGGGGCACCCTGAAGTCGGAGAAATGGTCGTTGATGACTGCATCTCCGTTATATTGCTTGCCTTCACGAATCATAAGTATGTTGTTGCCATACTTGCTGTCAGCTATTATGTTTCCCTTCCATATAGGCTTATTGAACTCAGGTATGTTGAAGAAAAACCTGTTGATGGAGAATTCAAGAAAGTGAGTCAGTCTGTTCCTGCTGAGGAAAATGAGATCATCCGGATTGTTGTCCTTTGAATAGTGGCTAGTATAAGCATCAACGAGACTCTTGACAAATACGGCCCCGGAGATGCGTGACAAGCTATCCTGACAAAAGCGTATGATGCTGTCGTTGGAATGGCTTGTTAGGAAGGTCGTGTATTCTTGCATCATCCGGGTCAAATTTATATTCTCAAGCTTGTTTTTGATCTCTCCTGCCAGTATCTTAGCCTCCTGACCAATGTCCCGCCTGTTGAAAACGGCAAGGTTGGCATTTCTTAATCCCGCATTCTCCACCTGATAGATGGTGAAGAGATGGTTGATTTCATGGAACAGCCGTAGTTCCTCATGACTGTATTTGTCTTCATTGGCAAGCTTGAATGTTACAGTGACAGAGTCTTTCCCATAGGCCAGACCTATATCCCCAGCCTTCTTTTGTGCTAGTTTCAGAAATTCATCGTGAAGGGCAAGCCGGCTTCCGACAAGGGGAAATTTCTGAGTACTGTCCTGGGGAAGTACGATAACGCAGTCATTGGAAAGTGTATTCTCATCAGTTTCAATATTGTTGTATAACTCACTGTTGAACTGTAGGAACAGATCTTGGCCGTATCTGTTCCGCCCTTGATTGTCACCAACGATGAAAGCATTGGCTTTTTTCATCAATGTCGCATTTTCATAAAGCTGGAAATAATGCAGCATAGTGTTGTGCTGTCTTAGCACTTTCTGAACCTGGTTAAGCTGTAGCTCATACGACTGTTTGTTCTTGTTCTCCCTGTCTTTGCCTGCATAAAAATACACCACTGTGCCAAAAGCCACAAAGAAACAGCAGACTCCAAAGGATATCCATTTCTGCACACTCTTATAATAAGGAGTTTGGCTTGGGTCTTCCGACTCTTCCGTGGGTATCATCAGTATAATGGCCAAAAACAGGAGAAACGAAAAATAGAACAACGAAGACTTCGATGTAATTGAAAGCATTGGGAAGTCCTGCCCGAAGAAGATAAACCTGTTGGTGACAGACATCCAGACAAATACCGCCTGCAGGACTATCAGCAGAATGGCTCCTGTAGCTATATGATGATAGGCAATTTGCCTGTTGTCATACACGTAACGCGGCTGTCGGATAACTATTACCAGGGCTGTCAAAAGCAGGACAAAGATGAACAAGGCATACATACTCCCGTGTTCTGCAATGCCAAAACGCAAAAAGGAAATATCAGTAGCCTGTGCCCCCCACATCGCTCCTGTCTTGTTCATCGGCTGGAGTTTGAAGTAGTCATCTGAGAATCCTATGCGGTTCTGATAGTAGTGGTCCAGAATCCATTGGTTTTCCGATGTCTGACGGAAACGTGCTATATTCTTCGCATTACTCATTTTCTCATTGTTGAGAATATTATTCCATTCCTCCACAAGCACCTTTGTGCGATAGCGGATGTGTATCTGCTTTGTGTCCGGACCGATGGTGTGATTATAGAAATAGGGGACAAAGCCAAGGCAAACAATAACGATCACAACACAGCCAGCCGTAACCGGCGTGAGCCAATTCCTATGTCTGTACCTTATCCAGTTTCGTATTGGTATACATAGCCAGCCCAGGAAAATTGCCACAGCAATTATTGCGCTGCCTATAAGGAGGAAACCGAACCAGGCACTGTTCATCCCCCAGCATAAAATATACTGAACGGAGCTTAGAAGGAAAAAAATCGTCACCCCCAAGCAGCCGAGAAAAACGAGCACAATGAGCCTGACATACATCGGCCACCGTGTAGGAAAGTACCTTAACCATCCAATTTCCTCATTACTGTCTGTTGTTTTGAACAAGATGACGACATATTCAACCAAAAGAAGGAAATAGCGTATCAGCCCGAAGAAGAAGAACATGACCCCATAGCCCGTATCACTTATCGTCAGCAGGGCCAGATGCGCGGAGAAATTAATGAAGAAGGGCCGCTTCAGCAGAAAAGCGTCAGCCATGAGCGGTCGGTCCGTTCTTGCAGAATAATACCGGGAGATGAGCACCTCTATGAGGAAATAGGACATCACAGGTATCAAGATGTGGGTGAAACCCGATGAAAAGATCATGGCACCAAGGCATGCCATGGCATAAACAGCTACCCCGATAGCTGTCATTATGGATGGACTGTTCTGCCATCTTCTCTCATCTGGATGCCAGCAGAGACAAACGACTTTAATTAATATCATGACAGCGATCAGTGCTATCATGCCCCATATCCAGTTGAATACCCCACGGTTCTGGTAGATGTCATATTCAAACCTCGTTATATCCTCTAAAGGCGGGAATACGGATATGCGCCAGCACAACAGATAGCGTGTCGTGAAAAAGACAAGCAATAGGATGATGCAGGCAAGTTCGGCCGTAGGAGCAAACCGTTTTCCCTCATCTTTATTTGCCTGGCGGTTGATGCACAGGCAAAGAATGCACAGCAGGAAAAGGATGAAAAGGTGCTGTCTGAAATGAGAAACATTAAATACTGTGTTTGCCTTGAAATCAACAAGTGAGAGGATGGCCTCATGCTGGCTTCTGTCCGACTTGATGAAAAAATCCTGGCCTGCCTTGCGTATCGAGTCGTTGTTAACTGTGATGTATAATGGCTGTGTAGTCTGTCCCCTCTTAAAACTGACAGTCAAATTAAACAGATTCTTATTCTGTTCTGACTGGCTGACGGGATAATAGATGTTGTAGTCTGCCCGGCCTTTGCAGATCTGCGCATCGGATGTCGACACAAACACCTGGCAGATGTCCTTGTCGTCTGGCAAAGGGCGATGCATGGGAAGACTGAAAAGAAGCTGTCCCTTTTCGTTAAGGGACAGGACGGTTGTGCTTGCCTTCCCGAATGAGATGAAAAACTGGTCACCAGGAGAGACGGTGATGTCAAATGGTGTCTTTCCTGCCGGTGTCCCGGTGACAATTGCGGAAGTGACATTCCCTGTCTGCTCTATGACGAAGGGGTGTTTCCTGAAGGACAGCCTTGACAGCCTTTCGATGCCAAGAATTGTCAGGTCGTCCTCCCTGGCGCTTTCATCTCGGCTGTATTGGTCGCGCGTAATGGTATATCCCTGCAACTTGTCATGGAATTGCGCAGCAACAGCACTTGGGATGAGGTCCTCCAACGGATAGGATTTCTGGATGAATCCGTGATAGGCAGACTCTTCGCATAGCTGCTCATTTCCCTTGCCATCAAACAGGGTGAACAAATAAGAGGCAGAGTCCTTCGATTCACGAAGAGAGAATCTAAGATAGCGGTTTCCTTCCTCTTTCACTTCTTTTTTGAATGTAATCCCGTCTTTCAGCGGTACAAGGCCGGTATTCTTGTTCACTGCCATCTTGCCACCCTTCTCCCTCACGAAGAATGACCTGTTGAAATTGTCGGATTTCAGTCGTATGGCGGTGATATTCCCCTGCGGGCCACGTTGTAACTGATAAGACAGCACATCGGATGTCGCAGTGTCTTCAAGGAGTGCGGTACGATCATTGCCGAAGAGTATCCCCTCATCCGCCAAGGTATAACCCTTCAGAGCCAGGGCATGGTGGCTGACATTGTGAAATACATTGTCCTTGGCATTGTAGTAAGTCTCGAATACGAAAAATGACAATATGGTTATGGTTGTGACTGTAAATATGCTGATGGCTTTGGTATCGTCACCTGATTGCGTATTGATACGATAATGCCTCAGATACCACGCTGAAAGAACAATTACAAACAGCGAGAAGCAATAATATGCTGGTAGCGAGAAATGCCAGAATACCGCCGTGGCCAGTGCCGCAACGCATATTGAGGACATATAGATGCCGTATTTACTCTTGGGGTAATCACCCAACGATTTCACTTTTTCCAAGAACCACTTCAAACCTTTCATTTTTCTATTGAGATTTCTTTCAGTTTAGGATAATCTTTGTTGCGAAGGTCAAACAGTCCCTTGTCTTGGCGGGGAGCAAATTCATATCCCGTCACTTTGTATTTGCCCTTTTCCCCAAAGTCCTCTTGGAACATGGCAGACCGGTAGTAGTCGTCAAGGTAGCACCCGTCGGGGAATTCTCTGTCTTTTGAGTAAACGGACTTCTTGTCGGTCATTTTCCGGAGCGTGCTGAGGTCCTGCTGCCTGAACAGGTAAGTAAGGATGTCGCAGAAATTGACCTCTGAGAACTGTGTCTTCTCGTCGTCACCCTCCTCAGAGTATGCCCTGACGGCTATCCAGCAGGATTTCTTCACATACAGCCGGTGGCTGGCCGGAATCATCCCGTCTGGTTTTTCCCAGTCTATCCGCATGCACTCATCCTCTGTTTCGCAAACCTTGAAGCCGAACATGTCGAACTTGTCGCCGATGAACGAAATTTCCCCATTCGGTGCTATCTCAAAGAGTACCGCTTCCGAGTCAGAATGCAGCCCTTCTGAAGCTGCTGCCTCTCTCTGGGGGGCTTTATCGGTAGATACCGCCATGTCTTGGAGATAAGGATAGGCTTTGACACCAATTATGATGATTGCTATAATGGCATAAGCCATCAGCGCTGCCCTACAATAGGCATAATGCCAAGGGATTGACTTCAAACTGCCCGACATGACATCAACCCATTTCCTGACGGTAATGCCAGTCGGTTTCTTCTCAGGCATCAATTGTTTCTGGGAAAAGGCTTTCCATGCTTTTCTCAGAATGTCAGGGTCTACAGATGTTTCCAAAATATCTAATGTCCCGTCTGCATAGATTTCCATCTGTTCATCTGACGTGCTTATGCGAATCTTCTCTAATGTTTCAGTAAAGTTGTCTTTGGTCGTTTCCACCCTGTAGTTCTCATAGCTGATGAATGCATCGTTAGTGGTGTCTACAAATCCTTCACTGATTTCACAGCTCTCTCTCTTGTAGGTTCCATCGTAATAAGACTCTATAACGATGGCTACCAATGGATTACATACTTGTGAGGCAGTTTCCTTGGCCTCATCCTCAGTGGAGTACTCCAGCATAGCATTGGTAATTGCCTTTTCGAACTCAACGAGGAAATCCTTGTTTGCAATGCCGTTATTGAATATTTTGGGAAGGACTGTCTTCAAGAGGCATCTATAGACGACTGTCTCATCCTCATTGTCGAAATACCACCGCCGGATTGTTCCTTCTGTCAAGCCAGGCTCAACAAAATAGAACAGATGGAGCCTGCAAAGCGCCAGTCTGTTGTCTGTAGAAAGATGATAGATGCCCATACCGCTACTTCCTTTCTGTTGATTTTACGTCGCCGAGTTTTATTGTAGGTTCATATCTCCTTCTATTTGCGGTTTTGGCCTTGAAGAGGTAAACCACCATGTCCTTTTCCTCCGTTTCCTCGTAAGAATAGTCCTGACGTTCGTTCTTTTGCTTGAACAGGTCAATACGCACATACCTTTGCCTGAAACGGATCTTTTTCTGATAGATGCTGTCGCCGTGGTTCGTCAGTCTGAGGAAGCGCCAGTCCCTGCCCATGCCACCGTCCTCATACCACGACATCAGCTCCAGGTCGTAGGACCTGACATACCTCATACTGAGGGATTGTTCCATCAAGCGCCTTAGATAGGCCGACATTATCCTGCGCGAAGGGTTCTTTCCTGCGCTGGTGACAGTCATGAAACGGCTGGGGTAGTCGTAAAACAGACCGGGTGCGTCGCCAACGATGAGACTGAGCTTCTGCTCCTTTGTCAGTTCGCCGTTGGTAGTCCCGACATTCTCTATGATATTGGCAAATTTCTCAAACTTCTTATATAGCAGTTTGGTCACCAGGACTGTTTCCTTCTTTGACAGCCGCAGTGCCTGTCCCTGGCCATGCAGGGAAAAGGAGCAGGCAAGCAGGATGATAATTGCGATTTTTCTCATGATTGTTCAATTTTTTGTTATCTAATGGTGTAGCTGACTCCGATGTTGAAATCAAAGGTGTTGAGACGGGAGACGGAGGGAACGAATGAGAATCCTACGCCTCCTGTGAGATAAGTCCTGCTGTAGGTTCCTCCCAGAAACACTCCGCCCCTGAGGCCCACTCTGCCGGCAAATGACCAAACGGCCTTCTCCGCAAAGCTAAAGTCGTAGTGATTGGCAGTGTAATTGTAGACAGGGTCTATTGCGGGCTGGGAGTCCGACAGCGGTGTGAACGTTGTGACGATGAGATCCTGAACGGTATCCATCTTGTGGAATTCCTGTGACAAGGCGGCTCCGAGGCCTACTTCTGCCATCAGGTGGTTGTTGATCATGAACCCTCCGTTGAAGAGGAATTCGCCTCCCATGTATTTGGTCTTGGCGATTCCCTTCGGATCCATGAGGCTGCTATATTTGACTGCCAGATAGTCATACTGTGTCTGAGTCACCCGGTAATTGTTTACCACGGATGTTGAGACGACCTTCGGCTCCCGGTCGTTCTCGCCCCAGGTTCCGCTTAGGAACATGTCTCCCATGACAAGCCCCCCCAGGAAGATCCGGCTCTTTTTCGACAGCCGCGCCATCATGGAAAGGCCGACGGGGAACTCCAGGCCATAATGGTAGGCAAGCAGGGTGCGGGGCCCCATGTCGTCGCATGTGAAGAAGCTGCGCCTCGGTCTGCCCTCCTGTTCAAGGGTCAGATAAAACTCCAGACCGGAGTCGGTCTGTCGGTATCTGAGCCTGATATCCCTCTTCTTGGTACTCTCGTTATAGGGTATTCTCAGGAATTTGTTTCCCTTCTCGTCACTTGACAGGGAGTCTACATAGATGTGGTAGTCCCGGTTCTCTTGCTTCTTGAGTTCTTTCCTTCCATCGCCATACACCGCGTATGTCTCCAGAAGAGACATTGCCTTTATGTCGGTATCGTCGATACGCCTGACTCCTTGATATGGGACGGGGAGATGGTCCGGCAAGTTGTTGTCCATCTTGAATACATACCTGGAGAGGTAGCCGACTATCCTCCTTGAGTCGTCCGGTATCCGGCAGTCAATTGAGGTTATCACGACCTTCCTGTCGCTTTGCGGCAGGTATCTCACAAGGAATCTCATAGGGAGTTCGTCGGTATAAGTCTCTCCGCCGTAGATGCTGTCTCTGCAGTTCCTCGTCCTGATGACCCTTGCAGATACTCTGTAAAGCTGTCGCTGCCTGTCTTCCAGGGAGATGTTGACTGTCTCCTCGTCTATGGAATGGTTCGTGTCAAAGTCCAGCATGACCCTGTCTCTGTACTGGGTCAGGGCTTCGGCCAGGCTGACTTCCAGGAATTTGTCGTTTACTGTAAGATTGAAGCCTGCCTTGTCGGTATAGGTCGTTGCAATCTCCACCGGCATTATGGCCTCTTCCCTGTCATTGAGATACGAAAGACTCGACAGGAATCCCTGCAGGGCATCTTCGACTATCAAATACCTTGTTTCATTTTTGACAGCCTGTGCGCTTGCTGACGAGGCTGCCAGGATTGCGGTGATGGCAATCAAGATTATATTCTTCTGTAGCATGTTATTCATATCTGTAGCCACTGATGTTTAATTCTAAATTCCTTATTCCCATTTCCTTGAAGCGGGCAATAAGGCCCATTGCTTCCAGGGGTGTGTCGTAGGGACTGCCGTTGGCTGTCTTCGGCTCAAAGGCCTGTACGTTGTCATAGACATCCGTTTCAACGCTTTTTGCATTACAGCGCTGTGCCTCGGTCGCATTGACGTCCCCCATAGCCACTGGCAGATAGTCCTTTGCCCAGATGCCCATCTCGACAACGAGGTCGGCCATCTCCGTGCTCTTCTCCTGGTAATTGTCCACATTCAGCTCCGAGACAAGCTGCTGGTACCTTCTCCAGTACGTGTCGTATGCGGCATGTGTCAGCCTGTCTGCCAAGGTTCTCCTCGGCTGTGGTCTTGCGATTGGCGGCTGGCTGTTGGTTTCATGCCTGTCAGACAGTGGTGCAGCCCTTTGCACTTTCTTCTCTCTCGCTCTGCCTATATCCTTCAGAGCATCCTGAATGGTGTGCTCCAGCTGCCTGATTCTCATGCTGGAGACAACCGTGGCAGCCAGGCTGACTGCCGTGAGCAGTCCCACTGCAATTAGCAGGATTGTCATCATCTCCATGTCTGTCGTCTGTGCAGTCATCATTTTCTCTTTAATATACTCTTAAGGATGTTCGTCTTTTTACTCTCTGCCTCTTTCTTCTTTACCAGAGGGATGACCGGGACGTTTGTCGTCTTTCTTTTGCCGCCGAGTACGGGGATTAACTCCGTGAAGGCATGCTCCTGCATCTCCCCTACATTGCCGGTGCTCTCTATGACTGGGAACAGTGTTTCATACAGCAGCGTGAAACGTTCCGATCCGGGCAGTTGTGTAAGGACATGGGAGCCAGCCTTGGAACGCGGTACAAAATTCTCGCCGTCGAAGAACATGTATATCTCTCTGTCCTTCTGCTCTGTTGTGAACTCAACGCGATACTTGCTGTTCCCGAGTGAGAGAATGTCGTTCGGGCTGTTCAGCGTTACTTTGCACCCCTGGAGAATTGAGGCTGCACTTTGTTCCCCTATTTCCCTGGATAGTGACTTGTCTGCTCCTACCCATCTGTCCAATAGTGCCTTGTTGCTCACGCTGGTTCTCTCGCCCTCCTTCCTTACTACAGGCCATCCTACTACGTTAGTGTTTTCAAGCGTCACCGCATTGTTTATAGGACCGCGCAAACATGCCGTCTTAAGCTCTATGTCGGTAAAGGTGAACACCTCCAGGTCAGGGTTGTAGGCCTTTATCTTATTTACGATGGCAAAGTAGAGAGGCGTACATTTTGCACCGCGACCGGTCATGATGATGTAGTCGATGGGCTGAATGAACTCATGGTATACAAACTGGAGCTCTTTTACAATCATACCGGCAACGATGTCTGCATAGCCTTTCATCACAGCATCGTCATCGCTGAGGCTGCAGCCTGCCTCGCATGCCGATTTGATGATGGTAATCAGGCCATCAATGCCTAGGGTCGACAGGTCAGGTCTCTTGATTTCGTTGTCCGTCACGTATTTGCTGATAAAATCTGGGAAGGGCTGCCCTCCGCTCACGCTGTTACACTTGAGTGCTTCCACCCACTGGTACAGATCGTTCTTCTTTGCCCTGTCCGGAGTGTTGACGAGTTGCATGATCTTGTTGCGAATCATCTCCGGCGTCGCAGGCTTCTTTTCTGAGGAATTCGCTGTCTCCGCCCAGCTTTTCAGCACGGAGGCAAGCGCTGCAAATGTCATCACGTTCCCTGCTCCTATCAGGCCGGACTTTGCGGTGCAGAGAGCTGTTCTTCCGTCTTCCTTGATTTTGAGTACGGAGAAGTCGGTGGTTCCCTTGCCTATGTCGATGATGAGGTAGTGCTTGTTGGGATACAACTTGTTCAGACGGTTGCCTCTGAAAAAGCCGAGAAACGAAGCGTCACTCTCAGAGAAGGTGTTCACTTCCGAATAAGGGCAGATGTCTCCATCGCCACCGGCATCGCTAAGTATCTGTTCTATCCTCCCTGCCATTTCCTTCCGTGTCCTTACCAGGTCTGTCTGGGAATAGGTGTTGGGCACCAGCAGTGTCACGCACACGGTCTTCTTGCCGTTGATGGTTCTGTTAAGCTGGTCGAAGGCGGCTTTTACGAAGAATTTCAGGATCTCATTCCTCAATTGTTCCAGGTACTGATACAGGTTGGCCGTTCGTCCGTTTACGGAAATCGTCGGCAGGCTCACTTCGCCATGGTGCATCAGCTTAAGGTTGGGAAGGGCGATATAGCGAGGCATCCCGTCGTTTCGAGCCGGGTTCTTTTGAAGCATTTCCATCAGGTCGCTGACCTTATTCAGCCTTATCAGGTTGTCAGAAGAAATTGTCTTGCCGATAGCACCTGCCAGGAAGAAGAGCGACTTATACAGATTCGTATCCTCTGCATCATACTGGTAGTAGTCACTTTCGCTGCCTGCTGCCTGATCTGCTTGACTGGTACGTCCCAGTTTCTTCGACTCCTCTTTCCAATAGGTCTCTAGAATATTCTTGAACAAAGGAACCTGGTTGTTCCTGTTCTGATTATCGTTCCTGCCTCGGCAGGCCGTCCAGATCTGCGAGGCTTCCGAGCCGAAGTCTATGATGATATCCCAGATACAGTCTCTGTTGGCGACATTGGCGCGGAAATCGAACTTCACGCTGTCTTCGTCTACTATAACCATTTCCACGATAACGGTTGCCACAGTACCGGCGGGAACCAGATTGCCTATTTCCAGCAACAGCCTTCCGCCTTTTATCGTAAAGCCTTCCCCCTCGATGTCGTTGATGGCGCAATTGCTCTTGTATGCTTTGGTCTTTAGAGCCAGGGTGAGCCTGATGATGCTCCCTTCGGGAATCAGTTGGCACCCGTCTCTGACGATTTCCAAGGAATAGTCCTTACCCCCGTTTGCTCCTGCGCCTTTCGCTGTGTCAAAGGCATAGGGACTCTTCTCAAAGCGGAAGAGTTCCTGGAGTCCGTTTCCCCGGTTCTCGATGGTGAAGGTTGGTATGTAGTCCTGACTGCCTGAGAATCGGGCTATCTGATATTTCCCATTTATATAATAAGGTATACAAATCATATTTCGTATTCTTTTACTTTCTAACAGTATATACAATCAAGTAATCGATGCTTCGTGCACCATGGTAGTACACCACGTTATGCTGATTATAGCGTCCGGCAGTGTCAACCCTGACTGTTGTCTGACTGGCAAAGGGCATTTCCCTGGTGGTGGCAAGATGTTGGTCTTCCCAATAGTACTTGACAGAATCTATGTCTGGCTTCCCGTCTATGAACTTGGGCAGAAGTGTAATTTCCTGGCCATTCCTGACATACATGTGCTTCCAGTACTTTACAGAGTCGTTTTCAATAACGATAATGCCTGAGTCATAACTGCTCTTAGTGCAAGCACAGAGTAGCAGGGAAGCAAGTGTGAGCGTCAATAATTTTTTCATATTCCTGTTCATTTTAGTTTTATCCTCGTAAACTCTCCCTCGAAGGCATGGGTCTTCGGATCGGCTTTTGGCATCAGAATCTCTTGGGTGCCGGCATCATATTTGTAATGGAGATCTTCGCTCCAGTTGGAGCTGACAACCTCAAGCATCGGCTTGCCGCCGAGGATGGGAGTTGGTGTCAGTTTGCCTCGTTCGAGGGTGAAGGCAAACAAGGCGCAGTCAGCCACTTTGCAGTATTCGCTATCTTCCTGGAAAGGCATCGGCTGAGAGTCGCTGAAGATTGCCTCTATCAGGTAGTACGTCCTTCCCTGAAAGCCAGCCTGCATCACGCGCAGCGAGCATGCGTGGGCGAAATTGGCATTGCCAAACTCTTGCAGCTGCAAGTAAAAATGGTCTGTCATATCATCCAGCACTGCCACCTCGTTGCCTGCCTGATACTGTATCATACCAAACTCGTTGTGAGATGCGGCACCGTTGCCGCCAAGATAGTAGTCGAAGAGGTAGGTACGCAGTTTCCCGTCGGCAGAAGTCGACACGTAGAGCATGGAGTCACGGCTGAAGTCGTGCTGAAGCGTCTTTGGGTTGGCATGCATCAGATAGGCCAGGTTCTGGACACACCGCTCCGGATTTTGATGAACGTAGGATTCCTCATAGGCCGTGATGATTTTCATGCTGTTTCCAATATTGAAGGGATTAATGATAATGTCATCCTCTTTGATTGCCACCGTTCCGAAAACGGCCATTTCCTCTCCCTTTGCATTCAGATAGCAGCATTCGTCATTCAGTGTGAAGAAGCCTTCCGGATCATTGATGCCGTGCCTCATAACGTAAGTTCCGTTCGGCTTCTCATTCACATATTCCTGAAGGGCGAACCCACCGTGCCCCTCCTCATTTATAGACTTTGGAGCCAGGCTCAGCTCTTTGTCCGCAACGCCTACGTATCGGACAGTCCACTCACCGTCATCACAGACAATCTCAAGTGGCAGGCACGTTCCGATTACCTGAGGTGTGCAATAGATAATCTGAGAGGGCTGTTCTGCCTTCTTTACGGAGCGTGTCTGTTTGTGACTGCTGTTGCAGGCAGCCAGCACAAGGCAGAGTGTTAATATCAAATAGTATCCGATTCGCATATTTTGTCTTAGGATCTATACAATGATTGTTTCTTGTTATCTGTTTTTGTTGATTCTGCTGCAAAGGTACGAAGAATTTTCTTTCCCGAAAAGTTTTAGGTCCTATTTTTCCGTGACAGGAGGGCGCTTTGTTGTCACGTTCGTATCTTAACAGCATCAGCATACCGCAAACAGCTGTATTGGGTCTGCAATTTCGTGGCAAAGATACCACTTTTTCCCCATTCCACCAAGTATTCAACTAATTTTTTGTTGTGTTATTCAAGTTTTCCACTTTTTGTAATATGCAAAAAATAAATTGGTACAAATTAGCTGCACCTGCAGGAGGCGACGTGTCCTCACGTCGCACTTGCCGCAGATGTCACGTGAGGACACGTGACCATGCTAGTCTTACCTCTGTTATCAGTAGCTGTAATTCTTTCTATCGTCGGCAAACGATAGGCATAATAATTGAATGTCATGTCACAAAGTGCCCACTCCCTTCTGTGCGGTTTCGAAACGTTTTTTTTGCCAGAGGTCTCCCTTGCGATTTTGTAACATATTGAAAATGAATACTGTATAAGATGATGGTAGGCAGGACCACTCCCTTGAGGTCTCCCTTCAGCTCTCTCCTGAAGTATCCCCTTATAGCTTTCTCTCTGCCAAGTGTTGTTCTTTAGCTGCTGATGTCGTGTACGTTTTGCATAAAGTGAGGGTGGGGGAGATGACATGGGATAGCAGAAGGGAGACCTAAGGGAGACTTGAAAGGAGACGGCAGAAGTCGCAACTTCTTGTCTTATAGAGACATAGGTGTTAGGAAGGGAGACTTGGCAGAATAGTTTACCAGGACCTTGCTAATTGCCGCTTAGGATTTTGCAAACTATCATCTCAGGATTAGTATATTTTCTTTACACAACAGCCGATGCTGCTTTTGCGCTTAAGCCATAAAAAACTATCTCTTAGGCCAAAGAGAATTTTTTCTATGGCTTAAGCGAAAAAACAGCCAGAGATACCATGTGAGAAAAGTATTTTACATTCCCGAGACATGGCTATTTATTGGTTTTTATTTGCTAAATAGACGATGTGTCAGTAAGCCATAGACCACTTAGCGTGCAAAGACTCAAAGGCCCCTCTGCAGTGCCTCCATCATCTTCACCGTTGAGATGCCTTCCGGGAACTACGCTTCCGATTCATAGACCGTTTGTCCCCTATTTACAAAAACAAGAGCAGTCCATGAAACTACGTGCGTATGAGTTTATGTAGGTTGCAGTTCTTCTGTCAGAAAACTATATACATAGCCAGACGACTGGAAGAACAGTCCTGTCTTAGGTTCATTCAGTTTTTCAAACAGGCGAGAGGTGTAGACAGCATCGAAGGCCTGCTCCATAGAAAGTCCGCGCTCGTCCATCAGCCGGGAGATAAGGTCTTTGACTATCTCTTCTTTCATATTCTGAAATTCTGCCTGTGATACTTTCATCTGTTTGTTTGTTTTATCAGTTTGTCAATGGCTCTCTGAGTACAGAAAGCATACTGGAATGTAATGCCTTGGATATACTGAATGCGTTCAAGGAATTCCTTAAAGGAAATGTAACCTTGTTTGTAACGTGTTATCTGTGCACCAATGCGATCGTTTGCTATAGGACCATACACGATATCGTAATCATGCAATGTCCTGCCGTTGGGTTCTGTCCGATGGTCATAGACGAAGTGTGCCCATTCCTCTGTATAATCCTCAAAACGCTTTATTAGGAACTGCTTGAAAAGCGACTCGTCAAACTCGTACACGTTGACCACAGGAGCAGCATCTTCAAATTCTGCACGGAACTGCGCCATTTCCATTGCCTGCTGTTCATCATCAGACAGATAGAATGCCCTGCCAAAATCCTTATTGGGCCTAGACTTCGTTAGGTCAACATGAGAAATCTCAACGGTTGAACCATGATAGAGTTTCATAGGTTTCCGCCCCTCCTTTGGCAGTATTCTTGCAAGGTCTGGATGTTCTCTTCAACCGACAGCGTATGCATCACGTTGTAATGTTTGTTGCAAAGTGCCAAAGCTCCATACTTGTTGAGGTATCGGTAAGCCATCGCCTCCGACACCTTGCTGTGAGCAGCGAACTCAGCCACCAACAATACAAGATACTCTATTCTGTCCATTACCTGCTTTGACATAATGTAATCACTATTTACTCCGCTCATATGCCATGTGGCATGGCAGTATTGATGTGACTTTGTTTGCAAAGTTACAAATTTATTTTGGATATACCAAGCTTTTGCGATCTAAAGGCATTATTTTGGACTGTTTTTATGAAAATCGCACCTTGAAGAATTGAAAACACACGGCAAGAATGGCTCAAATAACTACTCATGCACCTGGGGTTGCCTGCTGTTACAAGCTTACAAATTTTCTTTCTGAGACAATAGTTTCACTTCTTCTGGAGTGAGGTTTAGGCTTCTGACAATCATTTCAAGGGAAATGCCATTTGCCAGGAGACTTTTGGCAATGGACATGCGCTCTGCAGCCCTTCCTTCCTCGCGTCCCTCTTCTCGTCCACGCCGCTCTGCGGAGTTGATGACGTTGCGCAGGTCGCGATACTGCTTGAGGCTTTCCTCATAGATGTATCTTTCGTGCTTCATTCCTTCCATAATCATGATCTTATTAATCAGCAGTTGCTGTTCTTGCAATACGTCGGCAAAGATAGGCATAATAATTGAAATGGCAAAGAAAAGCGTACGAAAAAGCTTATTTGAATGGTAAAAATAGTGCGGAGGGGCAGTCCCTTATGCGACACAGAGCAGACTTCTCATGTTGCAAAGTGTCCTGTCCCTTTTATGCGCACTTTGCAGTAAAGATATGTTACCTCAAATTTGGCTATTCCTTTTGTAGAATGTCAACCTTAGGGTAACCTTGCGGTACTCCTATGGTATCCTTAGGGTAATCATGAGGCAATCCTGTAGTATATTGTCATGTCTTTTCTGGATAAATTGTTGTCCTATGTAGTGTCTTGAAAAGATTTGCATCTAAATATGGCGGACTGTAGGGCTTTTTGCTTGTAATAATGCCGCAGAGGTGTCTTAATCCTTGTTCTAATGGAGTAACGATAGAATGAGCACCGATGACACTTATGGAACTGCTACGTTGTCTTAATCCTTGTTCTAATGGAATGACGATAGAATCAAGGCGAAGTACACCGCTGATGGGAGCAGATTGTCTTAATCCTTGTTCTAATGGAATGACAATAGAATAGTTGGTGTTGTCCGTCTGTTGGAGCCTGATAAGTCTTAATCCTTGTTCTAATGGAATGACAATAGAATGTGGTGGCTAGAGCTGATTTGCTGTGGAAGTTGTCTTAATCCTTGTTCTAATGGAATGACGATAGAATCCTCTACGCCATGCGTTGCGGAAGGTATGGTTTGTCTTAATCCTTGTTCTAATGGAATGACGATAGAATGTGTTCGTCATACGAACGAAACGTTCTCGGACGTGTCTTAATCCTGGTTCTAATGGAATGACAATAGAATAGAACAACAATGGCTTGTTGCAGTCGAATGTGTTGTCTTAATCCTTGTTCTAATGGAATGACAATAGAATAACCTTACACCTCCAGCTATTGGGGGGTGAGACTGTCTTAATCCTTGTTCTAATGGAATGACAATAGAAAATATGACCGGATCTGTGAGCCGGTCTATGAGTCGTCTTAATCCTTGTTCTAATGGAATGACAATAGAATTTGGACCATTTACGGGTTCTATACGAAAGCGTGTCTTAATCCTTGTTCTAATGGAATGACGATAGAATGATTATAGTAAAGAGAAAGTCCGAGAGTTCTTGTCTTAATCCTTGTTCTAATGGAATGACGATAGAATCCTCCACAGGCTTCTGGGCTTATGGCTCAAAACTGTCTTAATCCTTGTTCTAATGGAATGACGATAGAATAGCAAAAGCGTTTGCCCAGCAAGTTCTGATTATGTCTTACTCCTTGTTCTAATGGAATGACGATAGAAAAACAACTTCACTTACACCCTTGAGGGTAAAAAGTGGTCTTAATCCTTGTTCTAATGGGATGACGATAGGATACCAACTACTTGGTGGATTACATGCAAAAGATGTCTTAATCCTTGTTCTAATGGAATGACGATAGAACACCTTCACCGGTGTGCTGAACGGAGCTGTGAAGTCTTAATCCTTGTTCTAATGGATATCTGATAAAATGGGAAGGTCGGTCCAAAGACTCAGCTGTACGTATTTTAATCCTTGTTCTGATGGAATGTGTACAGGTAGTATGGGAACAGTTCCAGAAAGAGACGACTCCATTTTAATCCTTTTTCTTGTGGAACAAAATGAGAAAGAGTGCTATGTGACAATATGTCAAAGAACAAATCGAGAGGTGCAGCTCCGTGGATACCTGTCAGTACTCACGGAACTGCACGAACTTGAATTCCGAGACCTTCCTGCCGTCGGGGAGGATGACGGTGCTTCGTTCAGTGGTGGAGGCGAGGCAGGTGATGCCTAAAGCTTTCAGACGAGACACGACGGCATAGGTGAAGGTCATTTCACCCATGATGTGGACAGTGATGTCACTGTCGAAAGCAGTTAGAGTGTTGACGACCAGTTCCGCCATACTGTTCACAAGTTCAGAACTAAATGCCGGTTCGACGTTAGGGAAGTGGATATCCACCACTTCCCCATACCTTTGGGCGGCAGAGAGCTGGGCATCATCCCACCCTTCAGAGGGATGATTGGACAAGTTTACAAATTTCATTTCTTTTTTCCTCGTCTGTAGGGTTTAACACGTAAGGTATGATAAGGTCTCTGAGGATTACGATGTCCTGCGAAGTCAGTTTCTTTTCCACATAGCTCAAGCCGGTCTTAGTTTTCTCTTCAGCCAGGGACATCGCAGCATGATCGTATGTGTTCCTTTTGCTGTGCATCCACTTGGCTACGTCCTTAAAGTGTGTGATAAAATGCCGGGCAGCATTTCTGTTCTTTCTGATGTTGTCTGCATCTGCTTTCTCAATCTTCTTCAGGTCGTCATCCATCATTTTTTCCTCTCGCAGATAATATGCGGCAAGATGGCGATTGGCATAGATGCGATCCTTTATCTTCAGCTGCCGGCACATTGCCGTCGTAATGTTCTCGTGCAGGATGGTGATGGCCTGCTGATAGAGCTGATGCTCGCAGCACCATTGAGCGGCAAGGTAGCCTTTGTGGATATCTTCACCTGTGGAGAAACCCTCAAATGTCCCTCGTATCTTCTCCAGGATGGGTGGTATGATGGAAATGACATTCTTCTGGTCTTCGCTCTCATTGTCTGTTTTCAACTGGTTCTGAGCAGCCTTCAGATGGTATTCCACCTCCTTGATGGTTTCGCCACTTAATATTTGTGGGAGCCTGCAGAGCCTTAGGTTCAGCAGCATCTCGTGAAGTGCCTTGATATAGTTCTGAATGGTTTCCTCTGCAGCCCTCTCATTCATATTCAGTTTCTTACCGGGCTCTTTAAGTCTGAGCATCTGTGTCAGATAGCTACTGTTTGAGAGTTCGCGCAGTCTGTCGCTGTTGCCATTACGTATCAGGTCGGCGGCGGCGAACGTCCAGTCCTGCAACACCGTCAACGGCATCAAGTCCACGATTGGAGCCACACCATCCTCCCTGCCTCTGGCAGCCTCAAAGTTGCCATAGGTGATGCTGCTTATCTTCACATTTTTCAAGAACTTGGAGTAATTGCCGAGAACCAACACCAGCATTGGGATGTATCTGAAACTGTGGGTCAGGTCAAAGTAGAGTTCATCGCCCTCTTTGATTTTCGAGAAGATGGCGTTGAAGATCTTCCACATCTCAAATTCACCATTGCCGTTGGGAATGTCGACGGCTTCAATCCTGAAAGGCAGCTTCATCTCTTCCAGTAATTTCTCAAGTCCGACATAGGGATCCGTCTTTGACGCGCCCTTCACCCAGTGGCTTCTTTCTGTAATGTCTTTCCGCCAGTTGTCTTCCCTGGCTTTACTGGTGGTGAAGATATAGGCGGCATCGCCCTCACTCCAGTTGTCGGCACCCAGATACTCCAAAGTGGCCTGCTGTATGAAGTGAGTAGGCTTGTACGTTTGAACGACTTTGTCGGTGTTGACATTCACTTTCCCATATGTGCAGGTCTCATAGAAGGTGGCCCCGAGCACTGATATAAATACTTTTCTTGTCATGGTTCTAATTTTTTTATCCCTGTTCTAATGGAAGTAAGTAGCGGTTAGGACCTGAAAGTATTCCGTAATGCAATAACTTTTCAATCCTTGTTTAAATGGAACCCAGAGGTATTGCAGCAAGCCTATTTGAACAACCTTTTGAGCCATCTGACAATCTTGCTACAGGATTCTTCCTCCGCCACGAGTTTTTCCTCCAGTCTTTCTTCATCCTTGGGGAGTGGGGCATGGGGGGTGGCACCTTCGGGCTGCTTTGTCTCCATCAGTGCATACATGCTGCTGGCGTGCTTTCCCATTGGCTGTTTGTCCACTTCCACCGTATCAGCTTTCTGCACTGCGGTCTTGGACTCTTTGACAGTCTCTTTGGGAGGATACAACTCGCGTGAGAGTTTCTCAGTCCAATTCTCTCCGACGGCCTTTCTGAGTTCCCCTGCCTTTTTTCTGAACTCCTTCTCCTTGGTGCCTTTGAGGCAGTCCCTAAGAACCGCATATTCTTGCTCTCCGAACTGATGGTAGTTGAGCCATGTTCTTGTAGTCCCTATGATGTTTCCCAGGCTCATTCCTGTCTTTACGACTTCGGACAGAGGCTTGCTGAACTTTATGGCCTTTTCGCATTCTTCCGTCACACGGATATGTTCCGTTCGGCTTAGTCCAAGCTTTTCTGCCGATGCAGCCTTCTGCCTGGCCTCATTCCATCGCCGATCATTTATCAGCTCGTGGGCCTGGCGGATGAGTGTATCATAAGACGTCTGCCTTCTCTGCTTCTCTGCTTTCTCATCCTCCTTCTGCTTGATGGCTTCGCACTGGGCAAGAATGTCTTTGTGCTCTTTCCGGTGTGGACACTTTAACTTCGCCTTTTCTGTTTTTTCCAGAGCTTCTTTCCAGTTGTTGTTACGCAGAAGAGCCTGTGCCTCATTCACCAGTTTCTCATATTCGATATCCTTGTCGCTTACAACTTGCAGTTTCACGAGTCCCATCAGTTCAAAGCCTGTGAGCACTGCTTGTGACTTATCACCTCTGTGAAGTGCTATTTTCCGCGACTTCTTGTTCAGTTTTCCGTTTGTCACCCCTGTGTCTGTATAGCTGTCGTATATCCAGTCGCCGGTGATAGCATGGAATCCGACTCCTGCAGACATCTTCAGCAGGCAGAAGTGTCCGGTGTCGCTGCCCCGGGGAGGTATCAGCTTCAGGACCTGCTCGATGCTCTCTATGATACTTTCCGTATTCTCTGCCTCGTCATATTGCCTGAAGAACGCCAGCTCCTTTTCCAGATATGCCCGCGTTGTATCGTTGATAGTCTTAAACAGAGTGTTGATTTCGTCATTTACCAGTCTGCTCTTCTCATCGGAATACTTCACATTTGCCTCCGATTTATTAAGGAGGTCGAGTGCACTTCTTGAAAAAATAATGGCTCCTTCACCTGTCTTGCCTGGTTCAATACATTCATATAACGTATTAAACCTGTTGACCCTAAATGTCCGGTCCGTAAGGTTTCGCTCCTGCTTCCAGCCTCCATGCCATTTCCTGTCCTGCTCATTGTTGTGAAGATTGAACAATTTTGTATTGACAAGTATGGTTCCTGGGAGATTAGGAGCGATCCGGGGTCTGGGGATGTCAAAATCGGTAATGCGGATAAAGCGCATGAAATCCGTACCTTTATTCATGTCGCCGAATATTTCCTTCACCAGTGCCTTTTCGTTTGATGGCATACCCTTGACCTCTCGCTGCTTTTTGAGATAGTCGTTTCCCAAATGCTTGAAAAGAGCCGAACGAACGGCACCCTTGATAGAACTTCCTGCAATGACGGGAGTGTCGTTGAACTGGGAGCGGATAAACACTTTGATGTCATTCGTTGTGGACTCCGGAGACTGGAATATGTATCTGGAGACGCTTTCAAGACGCCTGCTGTCGATATCGTTGATGCCCTTGATTCTCCCTCGTTCATCAGGGATGTACAGATTTGCTATGTCTATGCCTTTGCGAACGGCCTGCTTGATGTCAATCACATATACCTTCCCGTCTTTTTGGGCATAGTCGACTCCCTGCACCCATCCTCCTTCAGCTCCTGTGCCGATGTGAAGCGGGGTGACCACTTCCAGTCTTATCTTATACCTCTTGTCTGTGGCCATAATTCATCATTTCAAGTTAATGGGTAGCATAATCGACCTGCCGTTTCTCCACACAGGATGGCGGGTCATGGAAACGCCGTCTATCGTAGGCTCAAGGTTGACGATGCGGCCTATGCATTCCTTGCCTATATTGCAAAACACGGAGCCGGGAAGAAATCCATAGATGGCATTCTTGCGAAGGGGTTTGTGTGGAGCGGTGGTAATCCATCCTCCTCGCCTCTCAAAGTCGTAGGCAACCTTGTCGGAGGCCAGGAGCGTGTCGAGTTGGTCTTTCGTCTCTGGGATAAGCAGAGAGAGTGAAACCAGGAAATCTGCCTCTGCGGGGATGTCGATGTCAACAGTCCCCTTTTCAAACTCGAAGAATCCGAATCCTACATTTCTGTCAGACCCAATACCTTCCAACGCGAGAAGCTTCATCGCCTTTTCAAGTCTTTCGGTATCACCGGTCACGATGAAATAGAGTCCGGAATAGTCCTTGAACAGAATCCGGTCGAAGTAGTAGGGGAGTGCATCGTCCTTCCCCGTGCGATCTTCTTTTTCCACCCGCTGGAAAACCTCTGACCTGACAAACTCCCTGCCCCCCTCCACATCTGCTGGAAGCGCTGACTCTGTCAGATAGGCTGACTGTATACAGCCGGCATATTTATCAGAGTCTCCCAAGAGGCTTTCTCCCCGTAGCACCTTAGCGTACAGCCGGCTGTCAATCCACTGCACCTTCTTTATTTTCTTAGCCATCGCAGCATCCTTCATCTCAGGCAACCTGGCCTGTAGTGGCTTTGGTAGGAAATACACGGGAGTACTGCCCTCTGTTGTCTGATAATAAGGGAACAGGCTGCTGATGGTGAATCCCAGGTCGCCATCGGCTGGCAGGTATTCCTCTGTCTTGGCCAGACAGGCAGTCAAGGCGGCATACAGCGTGTCAGACTGGAGCGACTTCAGGCTCATGCCGTAGTCGTCGCGCCTGTCGCTCAGATGCAGCGCCGATGTGAAATGTAGTTTGATGATGTCGAATGTTGACATACCGTTGTGGCTAATTTAGCTTGAAGTCTTCTATAGCCTCTCCGTTCCAGTCGTTGGCTGGGGAATAGTCTGTTCTCGTCAGACTACCGAACACAATCTGGCCGTAGCCGCGCGAGCCGTTTCCGCCAAGGTAGTCGTTCTGCAGAAGCTTCATGCCTTTTTTGAAAAGCTTGATCAAGTTTTCTTCCTTGTCTTCGTCCCACACATTGATGACAAATTCTGCCTCGAATATGGCACCGGCGGGCACTCGCTCAATAGTTCTTGGGTTGGCCTTGGCCGTCACTCTGTCGATGGTGTTCTCTGTCTTGCCTTCCGTGTAGGGCATGTCGAGATTGTCGCTGCTCCTGAGTGCCTTCTCCGACTCTGCACTCAGCATGGCATCCCTGACGATAAGTTTAGAGGGCTTGTTGACCTTAATCTTACGGTCTTTGTTCTCGGTGATTCCAAACAGGTTGTTGATTTCGCCATTGCCTTCCTTGCCGTCGTCGCCGATATAGGCTATACCTGCCTCCTGCTCCAGAAGGCAGCGCATCTTGCCTTTTATGGAACTGCCGGGGATATAGGGCTGGTTGCCCTTGCTACCCAACTTGATGACTGGCGTGTCAATGCCGCCGATCTCCACATTGTCACTGCTGCCGCCGATATGAAGCCCCGTCTTGACTTCAATGTCGGCCTTTATCTTGATTTTCTTGATGAGTTTCATAATCTTGCTATTTTTCGTACTTCTTGTGATACGCTACTATTGCCTCAAAAATGGCGATGAAGTTCTTGAAAGCCTTCTGCCTGTCTTCCTTGGGGCATTTTTCAACCTGGTTGATGGCGTCGGCCATCACGTCATAGAAATCCTTGATCTTGTAGTGCTTCTCCTTGCCTGAGGATTTCTTTTCTGCTCTTCCTACGGCATATGCCAGCTTAGGCTTAAGCATGGCAAAATCCGTCTCGTCATAACCGGTCATCTGCTGACGCTTCACCTCTCCAAAGAACCTGCGCAACTGGCTTGTGGATAAAGCCTCGTTGTAAATGTCTGACGTGGCGAGGTATTCGCCGAAGGCCTCGGCGAAATCCACTGTCCATGTTGTGACTTTTGTACGAACTTCCGGTTCAAGGATTTTGTCGTACTTACCATTAACATCCCAACTCATAGAAAAACGTTATTTTTAGTTATTATTCAATTCGTCTTTTAGAATGAGCTCTGCCCACCGGGCGGCCAGAGCGATGAGTTCCAGCTTCCGCCCGTCTTTAAGCTCGTTGTCTCGCAAGTCGTAGCAGAGTTCACATATCTTGATGGAAGACTCATATCTTTTGGCAAAGCGCGTCAGATAGTAGCTCAGGTGCCAGATGTAGCTGTAGTTCCTGGCGTCTTCGTTTTTTTTCATCTTATTCTCATCTGCCATAGATGAGTAGAGCATGATCTTGTGTAGAAGACTCTTGCTCAATGCGTATTGCGTGACCAGTTTCACAAACTTATCCTTATAACCTTTTACATAGTCGAACTCCGCAAGCCTGGTGCCCGGAACGGGTCTTGCCCACGAAACGGTCTTTCCAAGCATGTGAAAAGCATTCTTCTCGCCATTGCCGAACTGCTTGGCATATTCTTCGGCCTCCCCCGCCAGCTCGGCTGCTTTTGCTATAGGGAAAGTTGACTTTACAACAGCAATGCCACCAGATATGTGAACCCTGTCATTGTCGGCAACGTTATGATTGAAAGGTGCCTTTTCCGTCTCCTTATGAATCAGTTCTGCAAAGTCAATCACCTTGTCCCATCTGCCTACGATGAACAGATCGTCGCCACCGGCATAGACGATGTTGAGGTGCGGCTTGAATTCGTCCCGCTTCTGTAAATCCTTAATGCCTTTCTCGAAGAAATCGGTCAGGCAGTCGGAATAACTTCTGTAATCCTCTATGGAGGCAAAGCCTTTGATGAAACGCTTTCCGAGTCCGTCGACATCCATGCGGAGAATGCCAAGTTCGGTTCCTGTCGCATAACTGCCGAAATCCTTGAATCCGTCAGCAGCACATAGTTCCTTTCCTCGTTCTATCTGTTCTTTGACAATGGGAAGGACATAGAAATTGTCATTGCCGTCTATAGGCTTGTCATTATAAAGCGGTGTGCAGGCAGCGGACTCAATGCCGGTAACAGCACACACCCTTGGATGGCCTTCAAGAGGAATAGGCTCAAAGAAACAGTTATATTGCTCCGCCAGTATGTCTCTGAACTTCTGGTTCTTCTGAATAAAGAACAGGGCATTGACAATTCTCCATAGTTCCCCGCAATTGACATAGTCCTGCCCCTCCACGTTCACACTGCCATCAGCATTCTCGGAGAAAGCAACGTAGCCGATGTTGATACCCAGCTGGCCCAGCTGCTCGTTCCACATAGCCTCCTTTATGGCTTTGATACGTTTGTCAAGTGCCCCCATAATGGCAACCATGTTGTCTGTTGCCTCTACAGTGACATAGAATTTCCCTCCGGAGCAATAGATGGATTCAGCCTTTAGCGCACCGGCCTTTACAGCGGTTTCCTTGATGTCGTCACAGATGTCCTCCATGACGTCACTCAAATAGGCTGAACGCCCTTTCAGGCTGACGGCAGCCTTATGCGAGGAAATATTGTAGAGGTATTTCTGGATGCCGGACAAGTCTCCTCCTATGAACAGTTTATCATATCTTTCCATTTTTATGCTTCTCCTTTTTGTTCCACTTCTCTTTTCTTTTGGCGAATGACGCCATAGCCAATGCTGGCATTCTTGCCTATTCCGATATTGTCTGGAATGGAAAGGTTGCTGTTGAAGTCGGCATTGAAGGCCATCAGGGGTACGCTCTTGTTGTGCAGTATATAGGGGTCGCTCAGGCTTGTTATTTTCACTGTCAGTTCTTCCTCAAGATAGATGCCGAGTCCTTTGAGCATGGAGAGCAGATTGCCTTTCAGGATGCTTTCAAGCAGTGCCACTCTTTCAATGACTCCTTCTGTCTGCTGGTACAGCTGGTAGTTCTTTTTGTTAAGGGGCAGCCAGCGGAATACGTGATAGGAGAACGTCGACTTCCATGTCTGTACCAATATTTTTGATGGTGCTATCCTCGATGCATCAAAGGCTAATTCCCTCTCGCCAAGAAGAATTGTACCTGTCGCTTCAGAAAGAAACTGTCCTATGACATCTGCTCCAGATTCGACACAAACGATTGCCGCTTTTCCGCCAAGTCTCTTGTACTGTATCAATGGATAGGAATATCTGAAGGTATTTTCACCTGTATGGTTGTGATAGAGCAAATTTGCCCTGTCCCCCATACAGTGTAGTACAGCTCCCCGGAAAAGCGGAATTTCCTTATAGCTGATGTCTGTGTTATAGGTTACTGTTAATGTCCTTAGGTACTTAGTCATTGGTTCTGTTTTTTTTGCAAATGTAGTGAATTTATCTTGAAAAAGAAACGGATGCAATTGATTTTTCACATTATTTATAAGATGAGACTCAGAATCCTATCCGCCGTTGAGGCCGTGCCACTTCGATGGGCTGGATGTCGGCAGGGGTGATGACGAGAAAACTGGTGGATTTCTGCGGCTGGCGCATGCAGCGCTTGGCATGGGCCAGGTAGATGTGCTCCAGTTGGTTGGCCACGAAGCGGGCGTTGCCCCAGGTGTCCGTGTCGCGTCTGGCGTATGCCGACTCCAGCAGTTGGCGGTATTTGACCCACGCGGCGCGGGTGAACCGGTAGTTGTAGTCGCTGATGCGCCGTCGTGTGATTTCCAGCAGCTCGCCGACGGTGAAGTCTTTGAACTCAAAGCGGTTGGGAAATCGGAAGGCCAGTCCGGCATTAAGTCCGAGGAGGCGCTCCATAGGTTCCTTGTAGCCACAGAGCACGACGGCCAGGTCGCGCTGCTGCTCGTTGGAGAGGATGTCCATCAGCATCGGCAGGACGAGCTTGGCGGGGTCGTTGGGGTGGCCGGAGTTGAGCAGGTAGGCCTCGTCGATCATCAGCACTCCTCCCTGGGCCTTCTCCAGGATCAGGCGGACGGCCTTTTCTTCATCGCCCCAGTTGGAACCGATGAAAGTGGAACGGCTGCACACCACCACATGCCCCTTGCTGAGCATGCCTGCCTCATGGAGCAGGCTGCCGTAGATCTTGCAGACGGTGGTCTTGCCTGTGCCCGGCCTGCCAAGGAAGATGGCGTGAAGCGATATGTTGTGTTGTTTCCAACCTGGATAGAGGCTGTTCATACATCGGTTATAGCGGGAGAGTGCTATCAGGTCGCTGATCTGCGACTTGATACCCTGACAGCCTATCAGCTTGTCGAGTTCCTGGCGTGGGTTGCGCAGGGGCTTGAGGATTTCCATGTTGATGACATTGTTCTGGTTGAGCACCACCGAGCCTTCCGGATACTGGGAGAGTTCCATGTCGGAGAAGTCGGTGTCAAAGAGGTTGTCTGCCTCCCCGCCGAGGTCGCCGTCAAGTCCGGACTCCATGCTGACATCATCGGCATCAGTGTTCTCGAAGGCGTATGGCTTATTTGCCAGGTTTTCGTGTTCCTCGCACCATATACGGAAGGCCTTGAACTGCTTCTGTCCTTCCACGTGGTAGCGGTCTGTATACGAAGGCACGGGCATGGGCACGTGTCCGAGACCGTGATAGACTGTGACTTCCATCGCTGCCCAGGTGTTCTGCATGTCATCGGCGTTGAAGAAGTAGGAGTTGGAGACGAGCACGCTCCATACGTGTCGAAGTGGAACGATTTCATCAGACATGGCTTGCTTGTAAAGGCGGGTGAACTCAAATAGCCTACCCACAGGACTGGGCCGGTGGTGGTCGCTTCCGAAATATATGGCAGGGCCACCGTTGTCAAGCTCCTCATCTGCCAGCTCGTCGCCGGGACTGTCGCTCCAGTCGATCATCAGGATTAAGACCTCGTTTCTGTTGACGAAGGCGCAGACGGGACAGTCGCCTGTGACCTTGGCGAAGCCTCGCAGGTCAAGGCAGTCTACACAGGGGTTGCTTCCCATCTGGCCGATGAGTTTTAAGACTTCCCGGCCGCTAGTCTGGTTCTTGAATTCTCTGATCATAGAAGGTGTATTAATAAGGTGAAAGCCGTGATGCGGGAGGGGTCTCTCCCTCATGCTTCTGTCATACAGTAGTAGAAGAAGCCGAGGAAGAGAAAGACGGCCAGCTGGGCGCAGTTGGCCAGGATGCCTATGACGAGGTCTCTACTCATGGCGGTTCGATGGATGAAATTAGAAGTGACGGGTGCAGCATACTGCCGTCTCCATGACGGCTTGGCGTGAGAGGAACTCGGCCATCTCCTTGCGGAGCTCGAGTGTGGTGAGGTTGTCGGCCCCCATCTCCCTCTGGAAGATGCTGTAGGCCCTGGCGTAATAGCCTCCTGCAGAGGCTCTATTGCTGCTGGCGTGCTTCCTTGCCAGCTCCCAGTAACGGCAGGCTACCGAGATCTTGGAGATGACCTCCCCGGTGAAACTTGTGGATCTCATAGACTGGAATGTTTTCCCGCTGCAAAGGTACATAGAATCTTGTCATTGTGGAAACATTCTGTTCTTTTTTCCCGTGACACAGATGAGACTTTTGTCACGAAAAACTTGCTGGAGCAGAAAAATGTTTGTATATTTGCAAGCAGATTGCATTGATTACATTAAAATTAAGGTAATGGAGGAACTTTTGAGCATATGTGACGAGATGGCCTCGGCAGCCGATGGCAGATTCGTCACGCTTGGTGAGATTCTGGCACGCTACAATGGTAAAGAACTCAGTAAGCTGGATGGGAATAGGGATTACAACCGGCTGAGAAAACAGTTGGGCCGCTATAGTCAAATCATTGATTTCAAGAACGGGCGTGACCTCAGGGACGGATTCAAGTACAAACAAGGCTACGAGTACTTTTTCACACGCGAGGAAGAACGCAGTCTCCTGAAACAGAAAGAAGGAGACGAGCGACGGCTGTTTCTCACAGGAGGACTGCAGATGCTTTTCGACGGTGAGACATCACGGGAACATCTGGTTGAGATGGAGTGCGTGGAGAGGCTGGAGAATCTGTGCCTGGTGAAGCTTTTCCTAAGATACCTGGGAAAAAGAGTGGTGTCTTTCAGATACGAACAAGGTTACGAGAACTTGATGGACATCACAATGCACCCGCACCTGCTGAAGGAATACAACTCACGTTGGTTCCTTTTTGGCTATGTGCAGGAGCCTGACGGGAGATGGGAAATTGTTAACTTCGCCCTTGACAGGATTGTCTATAAGGGAAAGGATTCCGATATCAGGCCGCTTACTGACATCAGCTTTAAGAAGGCCGAAAGGAATTTCTACACCAATTATTTCAAGGACATCATCGGAGTGACGAGACCGAAGGACGGAAAGGTGGAGGATGTCATCATCCACACAACAGATTTCAAGGTCCATCAACTTCTCAGAACCAAGCCCCTGCATGCCTCACAGGTCGAGACAGAGCCTTTTGACTCAGCAGCAGGACATGGGAAGTTCACCATAAGCGTCATTCCCAACATCGAACTGCAGGCACGTCTGCTGAGCTATGGACCGGGCATCTATGTCACTGGCGAGGGGATAGCTCCGCGTCAGACAAAAGAGGCGGTAGCAAAAATGGCACTCAGCTATGCTCTATAATCTTACGACTGACTTGAGTGATAGTGTCACTTTTTGTGGAGCACTTTATCGAATGCCTCAATGCCAGTTTTCAGGCACCAGAGAACTATATCCCCATCATGGGGAATGCCTATCCGCTATTTTCAGTGAAGACCCCGAAAGGGTCGCCCCATCAGGCTGATGGGGCACTCTCTCAAAGTGTGATTCTTTAGTTTAGCATCGGAGGACACTGCAAAATAATTAAGCAAGGCTACTGATTTTACAAGTACCAAAACTGTAAATGATTGCATAACTTCCAATATTTAAAACATTTATGAATAAAATCTCAAAATTCCAAGAGCAAAATAGAAAGACACTATTCGATTGTGGTAGTTCGAATACATAAAAACAAAGCGTCAGGACTCGCTACAGCGCTTGGCTTGTCCAAGAACGCCTTCAAATATGTAGTGCTCCGCGATCCATACACCTCAGTGTATATCCCAGCTGCTGGGGGGCAGATGCAGGTGCAAAAGTAAAAAAATCTGTGGAATAACGTACCCCTTGCCACTGGCTTTCAGCATCTGTGCCCTTTTTTTCGAATGAACATCATTAAGCCCCAGAAATCTTGCCGTTGTGCCGACAGTTTGCAAAGGTCAAGTAGCCTGTTCACCTGTGGTGGCGGCTATCTTGTCGGCATTCATACTGCGGGCCGAGGCATCGAAGATCTCCTTGTAGAGACCTCCCTGACGGTAGACGTCGGCGGGAGTTCCCTGTTGCACCACGCGCCCCTGTTGGAGCACGTAGATGTAGTCGGCATCGATGATCTGCCCGATGTTGTGGGAGATGATGATGACCGTGCGCCCGCGCTTGATGGCATCGATGGAGGCCTTGATCTGCTCGGTGGCGATGGCATCGAGACTGGCGGTGGGCTCGTCTAAGAATATAATAGGTGGATTCTTGATGAACATACGGGCGATGGCGACGCGCTGCTGCTGTCCGCCGCTGAGTTCGAGGGCTGAGGTGTCGAAGCCGTGGGGCAGCTGCATCACCTGGTCGTAGATGTAGGCCTGCTTGGCAGCACGGATCACGTCATCGTGGGTGGCTCCAGGACAGCCGTAGCGGATGTTCTCCTCGATGGAGCCATCGAAGATGTGGTTCTTCTGCAGCACCAACCATGTTTTCGCGAAGCCACTGGGTGTCCCACTCCAACAAGCAGTGGATGGGGGAATGAGCCAGCTCAGAAAGGAGGCTGAACTGATACATTCGGGATGAAGGGCCGATACAGAAGGGATGAAGAGCCGATACAGAAGGGATGAAGGGCCGATACAGAAGGGATGAAGGGCCGATACAGAAGGGATGATGGGCTGATACAGAAGGGATGATGCCTTGGGGCAGACATCTGGATGCCATGGGGCAGACGAGCGTACGGCTGACGGCAGACATGTGTCTGCCATTAGCCGTACGGAGCGGGGGTGTAGTCGGGAAGTGGTGGTAAGACTCTCAGGTCTCTGTGTATATATCGTTGTGGTTGATGCGTGTCCTTTGCAGCTTGGGATTCTCGCCGTGACACCATCGGGAGAGTTTGCAAGTTTTTTGGCAAAAAAGTTAAGCTCGAGGCTGTCAGATGAACTGTGTCATACTTAGGCAATAGAAGTTAAACCAGCTGCGTTTATATACTGCAGCATAATTGTAAAGTAATGACACAAGAAGAGTATTCAAAGATGCTGGCGGAAGCCA